>OGOV01000165.1_pt1 | contig 69863 bp, 63 predicted proteins | sample 1552711 | NCBI WGS metagenome assembly OGOV01 (sample SAMEA2580216, study PRJEB22360) | human gut metagenome | biome: human gut; feature: human-associated habitat; material: faeces | place: Denmark | collected 2008/2010 | reverse complement strand
TAATCCGTTTTTTAGGATTTCCCTTTAGGGGAAGGCTTTTTTTGTAGGGGGCGGTTTGTAACCGCCCCACATTCTGCATTACGCATTACGCATTCCGTTTGGGCGGTCGGGGACGCCCGCCCCTACATCTTCAATTAAAATCAAAATGATTTTTTCTTTGCCGCCGCGGTAGGCACGGCGGAACAGGGGACGGCGATTAAATCAATAAAATCATTTTGATTTGTCATTTTAATTATCCGTATAATTAACGCCGTTCGTTTGGGGTATGGGGTGGTTTGTAACCGCCCCACATTTCTAATTACGCATTATGAGATTTTTCGTGGCTCGGGCGAGATGTTTGTCAAACTCGCTCGGGGTTGGTGGAGCGTAACGCTCCCTATTTGCCCCACGAAACGAGAACGTATGCAACATCCTTTGAATCGATAACGCCGTCACGGTTGAGGTCGTATTTTGCGTATGTCGGGTGGTTGTCTACAAGATTGTCCGTGCCGAAATATGATATAACCGCCGATAAATCATAGATGTTAATCTGTCCGTCTTTTACGATGTCTCCTGCAAGGAAGTTCGTGTTTGTCGGATTGCCGACATTTTCTTCAACATATGCCGGTACGGTCTTAACATTGTTCCAGAAGTTCAATGTCTTTGCGCCTGTCATAGAAACTGTGTAACGCGCCGTTCTGTAACCTGCGCCCGATACCGTTACGGTGTAGGTGTTTCCTTTAACGAGCTTATTCGTAAATTCAACCGTATAGGTATCATTGGCAAATGTAACACCGTCTACACCTTCGCCGAGTTTAACTTCTTCATTTACGCCATTGCCCGATACGGTTACTTTCATATCCTGATAAGTGGCAGCCTGATTCATAACCGCGTTCGGGAACGAAACATTAACGGTAAGGTTTGCTGTCTCCTGTGTCAAGTTAATGCCGTCTATTGATGCCGCTGCATCAAGTTTACCTGTGTTTGTGCCATCGCCGTTTGTGAGATACTCATCAACGATTGAATCAACAGCCTCGGTTGTGTGCAATTTATTAACGGCATCTGCACTCGTTGTATCAACCTTAAAGTTTGCGCCTGTGCAATATCCGTCAAATACAACCTTACCTATTACAATCTCGTCACCCGTTGCCGAATGTGCGTTTGTGCCGTCAAAGCTGAATGTATATCTGTTTCCGTTTACCAAAAGGCTCATATTTGCGGCAGGAGTGATTTCATAATTAACCAAGCCTGTTGTGCCCTGTGTAAGTGAGAATGTAAGGTCAGCCGTCAAAAGACCGTTGATTTTTTTGTTGGCCTCGGTTGCTTTGAGAACGATGTCATATTCGCTGTCGGTTACTTTTTCAAATTCAACCTTAACATTCTTTGTGATGTCGGAATCCGTTAAAGCATCTGCGTCATAAACGAATGTGTATGCCGAGAATGACGGAGCGGTGAACGAAACGCTCATTCTGTCCTCGGATATGGCCACGTCGTTGATTTCGATGCCGTTGTGATATACTTTAACCTCTCCGCCCTCTTTAACCTTTGTGGGGAGCTTAAGCGTTACTTTCTGATTTGTAACATCCTTAACCTCTGACTTTATGCCGTTTTCCGTCTTTTCAACATAGATGTCATATGCGATAACTGTTTTGTTCGGGTTAGCATTCTTGATTTCGTCAACAGCCGCTTTGTCCTCGGGTTTTACGGTGTCAAGAACAACGTTGTATGTTGCATCGGCTGTCTTGTCGATCGCCGAATTCTTTTCGAGGTTGTCAAGAGTAACTTTAACACCTGCTGATTTTGCGTTGTCTATAACCTTTGCCGCTGACTGAAGAACAGAAAATGTTCCGTCTTGGTTATCTTTTGAATAATAGCCTTTGGCAACGTATGATGTGTCAATACCCTCGGGGTTTGCTGACGGGTCAAAGTTTACAAAAGTTCCTCCCGTAACGGAAATTATAGCCGAACCGTCTTTGAAAGCGGAGTCTATTGCGTTAATTATGTATTTAGCATATGCTGGAACTTGGCTCTTTACCGAGGGTGCTAAGTCATAATATCCGCCTTTAACATTCAAGCTGCCTTCTTGGACTTGCGCAACAGTCATAGCTCCGTAAAATGTACCGTTTTCTATTGTCAGATTGCCGCCGTATACATTTATACCATATGCACCATTATTGCCGGCTTCGCAATCGATTGTACCGTTGCCGGTAATGGTTACATCAGCGTTGTTGCATACCATAAAAAATGCCGGTGTGTATGAGAGATTTTGGCTAGCTACGCTTGCATCATATGCGATTTTATGACCCGCAAGGTCAAGAGTAACAGATTTATCTATGGTAATCTGCGGTACAAGAACATCTCCCTCGCCTTTTGGGTTAATAGTTACATCATCTAAGAGTGTTACCGTTTCGTTCTCTTTCGCCGCATCAACTGCGTCTTTGAGGGTTGAATAACCTTGGTCGCCGATTTTTGCAACAGAAACGGTATATGTTCCGTCGGAATTTTTCATAACCGTTCTGTTAGCTGTCGCATATTCCGATACATCGGTTGTGAATGTGCCGCCGGAGATAGCTATAATTCCTCCCGGATAGTCTGCGTAGTTTCCTACAACACCGTTGAATATACCTCCTGTGATTGTAAGTTCGCCAACAGCGCTTGTGGGGTCCCAAAAACCGTTGCATACGCTTGTGTTTGCAATATTCGGTCTTGTAAATGTTCCGCCGTTTATTGTAGTTTTATTCCAGTTAAAAATACAGGTTGCTTTGTCGTTTGAGAAATTACCATCGTTTATTGTAAGCTCGCCGTTCTCGTCAACTTTAATAGTATTGATACCGCCTTTGAACGTACCGCCGTTAACGGTTAATTCAGAGTCGGTTCTGATATTAGCCGAATAACAACCACCGTTTTCTACTGTTGCACCATCATTGATTGTCATAGTGCCTTGGTTAAGAATCGTATACCATGAATTACCGCCGTTGTTGTCGGGACTATTACCCGCCTCCAGGCTTCTATAGAATTTACCGCCGTTAAGCGTTGCAACAGCGCCCTCATGATTAACCAAAGCTCCTCTTGCGTGGATTACATTATCAACAGTACCGGTTTTGTCGTTTGAGCTGTCATTTATCGTGAGTGTACCATTGTTTTCAATAGTATGTTTGCCGTCGGTGTTTGTAAGGGTATAGCCGTTCAAATCAAGCGTGATTGTATTGCCGTTTTCGATTACAATGCTTTCGGTTACATTGCCGAGCATTGTAATAGTATCATCTTTTTTCGCTGCTGCAACTGCATTAGCAAGTGTCGCATATTCGGTTTCGCCGATTTTTGCAGCATTTCCGCTTGTGCTTTCAGCCGCAAATGCCGGTATTGCCATAGTACCGAGTATCATTGCCGCTGACAATACTCCTGCCAGCAATTTCTTTAAACTAATCATAATTTTTGTTTTTCCTTTCCTTGATATAAACTGTGTTTAATATTAGGTTTATCAAATCAAATTAAAACGATAATAATTATCCCTCCATCCGCATTAATAAAATTAACGAAAATTTGCGCTTTAGCTAAAGTGCAAGAGGGTATATACCCTCTTGAATAAACCTTCGTCGGCGTTTTGATAAACCTTTTATTTACAATTATTATTTTAATACTAAATTACAGATTTGTCAACATTTGTTTGACGAAATTTGATTAGTTTTTATGCTAAAAATCAGTAGAGTTTTAACAATGTAGTATACAAAGATTGAGGAAAAAAATCGAGTTGTTTGTACATAATTATAAATTGTTCAAAAAAATTTAACAATTGACCAAATTTTTCTTGTATTTACCGTGAATATATGATATAATACTAAAATACGTGTTATTTTTCAAAAAACTGACACTTTCTAATCCAAACCAAGACGGAGGAAAATTTAAATATGTTAAACACATCAACGATTTGTATTATGTTGACTATTGTGGTATATCTGATTGGTATGTTGCTTATAGGAGTATATTTTACAAAGAGAAACAATTCGACCGATGATTTTTATCTGGGCGGACGTACTCTCGGGCCGCTTGTTACCGCGATGAGCGCCGAGGCATCGGATATGTCGGGATACCTGCTTATGGGTCTGCCCGGTTTGGCGTATCTGTCGGGTGTTGCCGATGTCGGCTGGACTATTGTCGGGCTTGCCGCCGGTACATATCTTAACTGGCTTTTTACATCAAGACGTTTGCGCCGTTATACGCATACGCTTGACGCGATAACAATCCCCGAATTCTTTTCAAAAAGATTTCATGACAAGCGTAATATACTGTCGCTTATTGCGGCGGTTATAATCATTGTGTTCTTTATCCCGTATACCGCGTCGGGCTTTGCGGCGTGCGGAAAGCTCTTTGCATCGCTGTTCGGTGTGAGCTATGTTGGTGCGATGATTGTTTCGGCGATAGTAATTGTCGGATATACCGCTGCCGGCGGATTCCTTGCGGCATCGATAACCGACTTTATCCAAAGTATAATAATGACGATTGCAATCTTTGCGATTCTTGCGTTTGCAACCGCAACGGCAGGAGGTGTCGGCGCGGTTGTTGACAATGTTAAGTCGATGTCGGGTTATCTTTCGCTCACGAATTCATATGACCCGGCGGCAAACACAAGTACGCCGTACAACCTTTTGCATATTATAACAACAGTATCGTGGGGCTTGGGATATTTCGGTATGCCGCATATATTGCTCCGCTTTATGGCGATAAACGATGAAAAAAATCTTAAACTTTCGAGACGTGTCGCGTCAATCTGGGTTGTTATCGCAATGGCAGTTGCGCTTTGTATCGGCGTTGCCGGACGTGCGCTCAGCGCATCGGGCATAATAGATACGCTCGTCAATGCGGACAGCGAAACCGTTATAATCAAGGTTGCGCACCTGTTGTCAAGCTATGGCATTTTGCCTGCACTTTTGGCCGGATTGGTTCTTTCGGGAATTCTTGCAAGCACGATGTCAACCGCAGATTCACAGCTTTTGGCGGCGGCGTCGAGCGTTTCACAAAATATCCTTCAGGAAAAGCTCAAATTGAAGCTCTCGACAAAACAGAGTATGATTGCCGCAAGAGTGACGGTAATAGCGATTGCGATTTTGGGCGTAATCATTGCGCGTGACCCCGAAAGCTCGGTATTCGGAATTGTATCGTTCGCATGGGCAGGGTTCGGCGCAAGCTTTGGTCCGATTGTAATCTGCTCGCTGTTCTGGAAGAGGACAACGTTATCGGGCGCGATATGCGGAATGGCCGCCGGCGGAGTTATGGTCTTTGTGTGGAAGTACCTCATAAAGCCGATTGGCGGAATCTTTGGTGTGTATGAGCTTTTACCGGCGTTCTTGGTGAGCATTGCGGTAATCGTGGTTGTGAGTCTTATAAGTAAAAAGCCGAGCGATGAAATTGTTGCGGAATTCGAAACCGCGTGCAAAAAAGCATAGAATAAGGATTTAAAATATCAAAAAAGGATTGCGATGATACGCAATCCCTCAGATTACTGATAAGCCCACCTGAAAACGGTGGGTTTTTCAGTAATCTGAGGGTCGCATAAAAATGTGGGCTCTTTGTCAATAGTTGGGGTCAAAAAAATAATGGAATTTTTTAGAGGCGGTTGTAAATTCGGAATTGACTCGTTAAATTTGTCGTATCCTAACCCTTTTTCTTAACTTTTCACGGTAAAAAGAAAAGAAACCTTACGAGGGCGCTCTTGATATGCCGACAATTTTATGCTATATTATAATTAAGGACTGAAAGCCGAAATCCGACTTTCAGTCCACAAAACTAATTAGATTATATCATCATTTTGGAGCTAAATTTGAGGTTTACACAAAATGAGGGATTGTCGTACTTTTTCAATCACATCTGCTTAACCGTTCTTCGGATGATGTCATTTTGCAGGTCTGTATCGAATCGTGTGAAGTAACCGGAATATCCCGTCACACGCACCACGAGATTTTGGTACTCCTCAGGCTTTTTCTGCGCCTCAATCAGCTCCTCCTGCGATAGGTAATTTATCTGAAGCTGCATTCCTCCGTTTTGCAGAAATGTGTGATACATCTGTGAAAGCTTTGTAAGCTTTTCATCGGAATCCGTCATACTTTTATCCATTTTTATGTTGCTTACTATACATCCGCAAAATTTACGGTAGTCAAGCTTTGCGATAGAATTAAGGAGGGCTGTCAGCCCGTTTTTGTCCTTTCCCTCGCTTTGGGTTATTCCCATTGTAAACGCATCGCCGCTATGCCGTCCGTCCGGAGTTGCCTTTGTCATCTTTCCGAATACAATGTTCGGGTGTGTTGCACCGACAAACGAGCCTACTATAACTGTGTTTATATCATCACTCTTTATTTCGCCTTTTATCTCGTATATTGCGTCAACTATCGATTTTGCCATATCGTCTGCATAATCATCATCGTTTCCGAAAAACCTGCCTTTATTCAATATGAGCTGCCGTTCATTCTCAAAGCCGCAATAGTCGCTTTTCAGCATTTCATAGAGCTGTGCAAGGGTGAATATCTTTTCATCAAAAACAAACTGTTTTATAACCGACAAAGAATCCGCCGCATTGGATATGCTGTTAAAGGACATTGTCATTCCGTAGTACTTTGCGCCTTTGTCGGTAAAAGACTTTCCGCTTTCGATACACGAAACGCTCAGAGCCGAATTCAGAACATTTATATCCTTTGTACCCATTTTTGAATAATTTGAATATTCTTCCGCAATTGCAAACATATCAAGCTTTAAGTGCTTTTTAAACAAGCTGAAAACGTCGTCAAAGCTTTTTGCCGACAGAAAGTCCTTATCGTTGTATATAAGGTCTTCTATCGAGTGAAGAAGATTTATATGTGCCAAATCGATTCTTGCGCCGCTCGGCAGACACCACTCATTGCATCCGACAACGGTGTAATTTACTGCGTCGTTATAATCTATTCCCGCATCAACCATTCCCGGAAGTCTGGGTTCATCGTTTACAAAAACTATCCATTGACATTTTGCGTTGAGCTCGGTTATAAACTTCATGGTATCTGCCGTTGTGTACTTTGTATATCTGAAGGATGCCTGCGGTCTGAAGGTAGGCAGATCGGCAATGCATTCCAATATCAGCTTTGAAAGCTCGTTAAACCCGTCTGTTCCGTCAGCAAGATAACCGCCGACCACAAGATGGTTATGACCGCTTATCGGCAGGCCGACATTATCCATCTGCGTTTCAAACACCTTTACAAAAAGCTCTTCCAAAAGCTCCGCCGCATCTTCGTATGACAGTGTTCCGTTTTCCGTGTCCCTCTTATAAAACGGGTACAGATATTGGTCTATTCTGCCTAAGCTGTCGGGGCACAGTTGGAATATGAACCATACCGATTGTACGGCCTCATAAAATGTTTCCGCAGGGTTCATTGGCACCTTGCGCAGTACATCCGAAAGTTTGTTATCGGTACATATCTCCGAATAGCGGCGGCTCAGCTCGTCAATGGAGTTAAGAACCATTTCCATTGCCTTATGCAGTTCATTTTTCTCCGGACGGCTGTTTATCAAATTTATATAGCCCTTTAATCCGTTTTTCAATATGAAGTCAAAATCCAAGACCATATGTGTCCAGCCCCAGTAAAAAAGCTTTGAGGGGCTGTAAAAGCAAAGACCAGACCAATATTTGTTCAGATTTCTGTGTCCGAAACGTCGGTAAAAATCAGAAGGGTATTCACATCCGTTATATCTGAGTCTTCCAAACAGTTTTTCTCCTTGATATTGTTTTACCGGGACAGATTCAAAAAACCGTTTCAGACCATTTGCTATTGCAATCGGTGATTTCAGCTCGTCCTCGTTTTTCAGAGCCGCTTTGCCGTACAGAAATTTATCAACTCCGTTCAAAGCGTCCTTTGACAATCTTTTTATATTATTTGTCATAAAAATCAATCCTTTCCATACTTATTAGTATGTTTCTGCTGCTGCCCTTGCAAAAATCTTTGTCGAAAGCCAAGACTTCGATTATTGCAGTGTTCTCTTTTCTGTATCTGCTTTGATTATATACGTCACTGTAATAAATGTAAATAAACAAAATAAAACTTTTATACTTTTTGAAACACTTTTGTTGACTGTAACAAGATTTTGATGTATAATCAGGTTATGAGAGGATGAGAATTATATGTTTACGCACGATTTTTCAATAACAAATATTTATTCAATAGTCCGAGTTAACTGTAAGACAGTGCCGTCTGCGGCAGATTACAGCGGTAAGCTGAATTTTAACGAGCTGATTTTTAAGCTTGACGGCAATTCGGAAATACTGTTTGACGGTCGTAAATTCAATGACAAAAAAGGAAGTGTTCGATTTCTTCCCAAAACCGGCCGAGAAGTTGAATACAAGGTAAAAAGAGTTGAGGCGGGAAGCTGTATAGATATATATTTTGAAACAAATATCCCGATCAAGTGCGAGGCGTTTTCGGTCAGGAGCAAGAGTTACGAACGAATGGCTGCGCTGTTTAAGCGTGCGGAAGGCGCATGGAGACAAAAGAAAAGAGGTTATACCTATACCGCTGTCGGCTGTCTTTACGAGATATTCGGTCTGCTGTACGAAGAATCGGTATATGTTCCAAACAAACAGTTAGAAAAAACTCAACTCGGCATAGATTATATAAACGAACACTTTACCGAGGATTTTGAAGTTGACCGACTTTCAGATATGTGCAAAATAAGCCATACATATTTTAAAAAAATCTTTAACAATGCCTACAATATGCCGCCCAAAGCCTATATAACTCAACTCCGTATACGGTATGCGTGCGACCTTCTTAAATCCGGAAAGTATAAAATCGGGGATATTGCCGAGGAGGTAGGTTATAAAAACGTGTATTATTTCAGTAAGGTTTTTAAAGCCCAAACGGGCAGTACACCGAGCGAATACAAGAAAAATGTTGACGATGGCGGGACGAAATAAACTGACCTTAACTGTGTGAGCAGAAATAAATAAGAGGAATTTATCTGATGTTCAAGACAGATAAACCGTTAATGCAAAAACGAGCGAATATATTAAATAATGTATTAAAATCCGTACAAATCCGACAAGGAATAACCCTGCCGGATTTATTTTCGGTTATGAGTATGCTCAAGGCTTTGGCTTTTGTGAGATTTTTTAAACAGCCTCCTTAATTTTAAACTTCTTCATCGCTCAACAATAAAATAATCGACCGTAAATACATCTTTTCTCCGGTTTTTTATTATATCAGCCGCACCTTGGGCTATTTGCGCAGCAGAGTAGCCTACAGACGAAATCGGAAGCTTATATTTATCCAATGCGCTTATATTATCAAATCCGAAAATTTTTACATTCCGGTTTTTTCTGTAAATTTGAATTGCATAGTAATCCGTCGAACAAATAAATACTGTTTTTCCTTCATAAGTGCCGCAGACATCTTCTATATTTGTTAACACTGTATATTCGGTATTGCCTGCTGCATTTAAAAACCCCTCATATCTTAACCGTTGAGCAAAAGCATTAGGGTATTCTATTGCAGGCGAAAAATAAAAAATATTATCCCACCGATTTTTCAAAACCGTTTCTGTAAGACGGTGCATAGACGCAAAATCATCAAGCCCTATATATGGCACACCGCTGCTTGTTACAGAAAATGTGTATTCCGCCGAAAATATCACCGTTCGGCTCGAGATAAAAATTCATTGAATCTTCTGTGGTAATTATTGCCTTGCCGTCCTCAAATTTAACGCAATCTTTATACATGTTCGGTTTTACCATCAATCTTTCGGTATCTCCCGGCATTTCAGCCTCAACCGTTGCGCCCCTCTCAAATTCGACATTCGCATAATATGTCTTTACCGTCTTTGTCCCCATTCCGAGTCCGTCAAACTCGGCGAATATTTCGGGCAGAAGCTTAATATTATTCGTTGTTCCGTCAGCCAAAGGGTAACGCACAGCTTGTAGATGATGTTTCAGATAATGAAAATTTGCAGTTTATCACCGTAACCGCACGGGACGGAAATGTTTTTTACTTCGTGATTGACAAGGGCGCACAAAGCGAAAATGTGTATTTTTTGAATACAGTTGACGAAAGCGACCTTGAGGCTCTTGTAGAGAAGTCGGACAAGAAACCGACATCAACCGCAAAGCCGGAGCAGACGGAAAACACGGCTGAAACGGATTCAACAGAGAATGATAAAAAGAACACAGACAGCAAGACTGAAAAAACCGAACAGCCGGAGCAAAACAGGCCGAAAAACAATTCCGGCCTGTTTATCATTCTTGCGCTTGCGGCGGCTGCCGGAATTGGCGGCTATTATTACAAGGTAGTCTTGCCGAAAAAGAAACTTGAACAGGCAGACGATTTGGATGACTTCGATTTTGAGGACGAGGACACCGAAACCGTTGTAAATGAGGACGAAGAAACGGACGAATAAAAAAATTATTAAATTTTTGATTTCCACTTGATTTTTTTCTGAAAATAGCATATAATATAAATGTAAGAAATTCAGAAAATCAGAAACATAGAAAGAGGTGTTTTTATGTTAGCGGAAATCAGAGGACGTTCCCAGATAACCATACCGTCGGAAATTATAAAAAAGCTCGGTATTTCAGAGGGCGATAAATTCGATATTATGGAAAGGGACGGCGGTATATTCCTTTGCCCTGTCGTTGTCTACCCGAAAGACAAAATTGCAAAAATCGCAAAAATACTGAAAGAGTCGGAAAGTGATACGAAAAAAAAGACAGCATTTGAAAGCGTTGAGGATATGTTTTCCGATATGGGGATTGATATAGACAATGTATAAGCTCAAATATACAAAGGAATTTGAAAGGGATTTGAAAAAGCTGTCTGCGGCGGAGCAAAAGCAGACAGCAAATAAATTAAAGCTCTTAATGCAAAATCCCTTTTATCCGTCGCTTCGTACAAAAAAGGTACAGGGGCTTGACAATGTGTTTGAAATGAGCGTTAATATGGATATTCGCATTTTGTGGCGTTACGAAAACGGCGTCATAATTTTGCTGATAGACATAGGACATCACAAGGACATATTGGGACTTTAACTAAATATCAATCAAAAACGGCACTCATTAACTGGGGTGCTGTTTTTGCGTTCAAAGGAGGAATTTAACTTGAAACTGATTATAGCGGAAAAACCGTCGGTTGCCCTTGCAATCGCAAAAGCGCTTAATATCAAGGGCAGCCGTGACGGATATATCGAAAACGGTTTAAACCTCGACGATAAGGATTTGAGGTATATCACGATGATGTATCGAATGAGGAAGTAAAAAGAACAATGTAAAAAAGTGCGGTGCGTGGTTTTATGCACCGCACTTTTTTGATGTAAATCTATATAAATCCATACACGATTTTTACACGATTTTCAAAAAAACGCCGAATTTAGGTCAAGCCGACAAAATAACAAAAACCCTCATAAATGCGATAACATCGGCATTTGCGGCAATTTTAAAAATTATATAAACCTATAAAATATATATGAAATTCTTCCTGTCACCTCGACCAAAAATCGGCAAGCAGTTCGGCTTGCCGATTTTTATTTTTTCCTTAAATTTTTGGCTGTTCACTAAAGAAAAATTGCTGCATTCCGAATTTTATATTACTCCAGACCTAAATCCAATTTCAGCGCAGCAATCGCATCATCGACATATTTCTTTGTTGCAGGCTGATAATCACCTGTCGGCGTGAATGTCTGTGTATTATTCCTTGTAAGAACGTTGGTTGTGTCCGCCTTGCTCGCAAGGTTATGCACCATGTTCCCCGATGTACAGGTTACGTCCACAGAGGTCGAAAATCCCGTTATCGGGCTTATTGTGTATGCCCATTTGTTTGTACCGAGTTGTCCGACTTTTATATCACCTCTGAACGTTCCGTTATACGCCGCAACCGAACTCGTGTTTGCAAGAAGAAGGTTTGCATCCGAATTTATTATACCGTTTGTGCTGTCATACGTTAGGGAGTCAGCTATGTTTGCGTCAATCAGGCTCTTTCCGTCAGCCTTGTCAACTTTGTTTTTTACCTTTGCAACTTCGGCTTTTTCGGTGTCGTTATAATCATTTGCCGACAGGCCTTTTCCGTCAACCTTATCAACTTTATCTTTTATTTTGGCAACCTCTGTCTTTTCGGCAGCGGTATAATCATTGGTCGATAAGCCCTTACCTGTGATTTTATCAACCTTATTCTTTACTTTTGCAACCTCGGCTTTATCCGCCGCGGTATAGTCGTTGGTCGAAAGCGCTTTGCCGCTGACCTTATCGACCTTTGCGGCAAGCGCGGCGGCGTCGGCGTTGAGCGTTGCCTGTACCGTTTTTCCGTCCGTACACTCGATTGTATCGGCGGTGTGCCTGTCGCCCGTTCCTGCAAGGTGTGCGTTGAGGGCAGCCGAATTTTCGCCGCGGATTGCCGCCGCTATACGGTCGACATAGGCGCGCAGCCAGCTTGTTTTTTCGTTTGATGCATAGTTTTTGTTTTTAATATCATACCAAAATGACATTATTTTCACTCTCCTTAAAAAATATTTTATTTTCGCCTGTGGTTATATTATATCAGCTTATAAAGTGCCATAGCGTGCCGCAATCCTTCACCAAACCGACTCTTTTGTCATACAATGCTATTGTAAGCACCGAATAATTTGTGCCGCCAAGGACTCAACGCGATATACGCACCGCAATTATTCGGTTCTTGCCAATACGGAAGTGTTTTTATTACAGAAGTGTTTTTATCGGCTGTTTTAAACACTCTGTATAAAGAATTTGAATTTTGGAGTGAACACAAGGGTGAATAAATTTTTGACTTTTTCATTTATAGGGGGCGACCAAAGACAGCTCTGTGCCGCGTCTCTGATTGATTCGTCGGGTTATCACGTAAGAATTTACGGCTATGGCGACAACGACAGTGATTTGCCGCTGCGGATATACCGCGCGGAATCTCTTGAGGATTGTATAAAAGGTGCTGATGTAATCGTCCTTCCGATACCGTACACAACGGATATGAAAACGATAAACACACCGCTGTCCTCGGTTGAGATTTCGGTGAGCGAATTATGCGGCACGGCGGACAAAACCGGCGTGATTCTCGGCGGAAAGACAGGCGAGCCGCTCAGGGGCCTGTGCGCAAAATCGGGACTTACTCTTGCCGATTATTCCGTGCGCCCCGAATTTGAGATTATGAACGCCGTCCCGACCGCAGAGGGCGCGATTGAGTGCGCAATGGCAAACACACCGTTCACGCTCAACGAGAGCCGATGTATGGTTATCGGATACGGCAGGATAGGAAAGCTTTTGAGTCAAAAGCTGCGTGCGCTCGGCGCAAATGTGACAGCAACCGCGCGAAGACACAGCGATATTGCGTGGATAAAGTCGCACGGATTTGATGCGTGCAGGACACAGGAGCTTGCCGAAAAGATTGGGGAATGCGACATCATATTCAATACCGTACCGCATTGTGTTCTGGATTTTAAGGCGCTTTCGGTCACAAAGCCGAACGTCCTTATCATAGACCTTGCATCGCGCCCGGGCGGAGTCGATTTTGAAACGGCAAAAGAACTCGAGCGGCGAGTGATATGGGCGCTTTCTCTGCCGGGAAAGGTTGCACCGTACACGGCAGGCAGGATAATAAAGGACACGATTATGAATATTATAGAGGAATTGGGGGTGGAGGACAGATGGAAAGAGTATTGAATGCGAAAGAAAATGCCGTGCTTCAAAATGCCGAAAATATAACGGTAGGCTTTGCGGTCACGGGGTCGTATTGTACATTTTCTAAAGTGATTGCGGCGGCGGAAAACCTGAAAAAATATGTGAATATCGTTCCGATATTTTCGAATAACAGTGCCGAAACGGACACGAGATTCGGAAAATCCGCGGATTTTAAAAAGCGGATGGAGGAGATATGCGAAAGAGGAGTGATAGAGAAAATTCCGGATGCAGAACCGATAGGGCCGAAAAAGATGCTTGACGCTTTGGTTATTGCGCCGTGTACAGGCAATACGATTGCAAAACTCGCGAACGGAATCGCTGATACAACCGTGACCCTTGCGGCAAAATCACAGCTTCGCAACTTGCGGCCTGTTATAATTGCCGTGTCGACAAACGATGGTCTCGGCGCGAATGCAGCCAATATAGGGCGGCTTATGGCGCGGAAAAATATCTATTTTGTTCCGTTCGGTCAGGACGATTTCGTGAATAAAGAAAACTCGCTTGTTGCGGATTTTGAAATGATTCCTCAAACGATAGAGTGTGCCCTCGGCGGCAGGCAAATTCAGCCGCTTTTGCTACAGCGGTAGGGCGGATAATATCCGCCCTCCGCAAGGGTGGCGAAAAACAGGCGGCGGACGGCGCAGTGTGCGCGTTTTGCAATTAATTTAATGTGAGCTTTTTAATCAAATCGTCCATAACCGCATCGCGGTTTATGTAATAAACATACCGCGATTTCAGGTCGGCGGAGGCGATTTTCAGAATTTCTTTTATATCCGCGCCCTTGTACAGACCTGCGACAAAATATCCCATAAAGGTATTGCCTGCCGCAGCGGTGTCAATCGCCTCTGTCTTGAACGATGGCTGATAGATGTATTTTTTCGCATCCTCATAGACCGAGCCTCGGTGTCAATATGGTTCAGAGCGTAAAAATAGTCGAGGTTGCACGAACCGATATTTAAAACCTTCATAACATTTGCACCTGCTTTTTTACACGAGTTGTTTTGCACAGAATGTGCGAAACAAGTTAAAGCTCGTATATAATTATTCAAAAAATAAGGGTGCCGTATTTATATAAATTTCTCAAAACATAACTGTTTATTCTGCGGAATTTCGATGTATCCGTATTTAAATCATACATTTGTTTATGGTATGGTGTATATAGTATGTTTCGCTTAAATTTTGATATTTTATCGTTGACAAACAAAGCGGATTGCGGTATGCTTGAATCAAAGGAGCGATAGCAGATGAACCTTGAACTTTTATATGTAAATTCACCGTATGCCTGTGAACCGGGAAATGCCATCACCACGCAAACCACCCGTATCACGAGATTGTTTTTTGCGGTGCGGACTGTCTCGGAAAGACGATAATCGGCGGCGAAAATGCGGAACTAAAAATGTTGTTTTTATGCGGTCGCAGCGTCTGCTGCAAGGTCCTCTGCCAAATCGGTGATTGGGTCGGCAGAGACGGCGAGACAGTTCGCGTCAAACGGTACTCCCGATGAATCCGCAGGATAAACGCCCCTGCCGTGATTCATAAAATATTGAGCGAACGGGCTGTTTTCGATTTCCTCGGTCGTTGCGTTTCTGACGAGCTGGCGCACAATCGAGCCGACAATCTCCAAATGCGCCAATTCCTCAGTACCTATATCGGTGAGCAACCCCTTTGTTACCTCATCGGGCATTGAATACCGCTGGGAAAGATAGCGCAGAGATGCCCCGAGTTCGCCATCCGGTCCACCGAGGGACAACTGTTTGAGTATAGAAAAATGGCGGCTATTTATTCTTGAGAAAACTTAGTAATCATCAGGCATAGGAGCATATCCTATGCTTTTTGTATTTATAACAAAATGTATTGCACTTCGCATAATATGAGTGATATATTTTCGTTTGATATACCAATTGTATTATTATGAATTTATGGTATAATATTATTGGTGATATGAATGAGTTGGGAAAATGTAAAAAAAGAATTGGAAAGTGATGAATATAAAACTGAATATGCACGGAGCGTGGATATTTTAAATTCTTTAATTAGACCATTAATGTTTATAAAAGTAAATTGTAATATTCATAAAAGCTTTACCGGCACTTTGTTTTTTAAATTTATAATAGATGATTTAATACATAGTTTAATTGGTTTAAAGGTTTTGTTGGATGAAGGAATTGTTAATTCTTGTAAAAGAGAACTGCGATATATATTAGAATTAGCAGTAAAGGCTTGTTTGGTTTCTCAAAAATATTCAAGAGAGAGCTTTGATAAACAACTTTTAATTTATAAGAAGTTATTGAAAGACACTAATATTTCTATGGTTGAAGAGATAAAGTTTCATTTTTTTGACGAAGAATATAGAGGACAATTTATTTCTGACGTAAAACGAGAATATGGAATATTATGTGATTATGTTCACTGTACCCCTGTCCAAATAAAAGAAAGGTTAGATTTAGATAATATCGGAAAAACATTAGGATTAGGTGGAACTGAGGAATTATTTCAATTAAATAATTTTATAGAGAAAGTTCTTTCTCTTGTTATTGTTCTTTGTTTACATGCAGTACCGAATTGGTGTGTTGGAGATTGGATAGTAGAAAGAAACGGAGATACTGTCGAATCATATTTTCAATGTTCTAAATATTTTGCAGAAATAGATAAATATTATGATTATAAATGTGAACGTCAAGAAAAACTTGATGAGTTAAGCAAATGTAGAAAAAGTAGAATAAAGATTTAATTTATAATGGGTAGGTTAATATGCAATGATGAATAATTCGTTTTTGAAATCAGATATAGGGGCACAATCGGCATGGAAGGGATTTTCTTCTCAGACATTGTATATCGCTTCTAGGCTTATAAATGATGACAAGGGATATGATTATTATCCTGAGGATATCGAAGATCTAATAATAAAAAACGGGGAAAATGTAATTGAAGCTGTGCAAGTGAAAAATATATCGTCAGCGCTTACTATATCAAGTCTGGCATCCACCAAAACTTCCAAAAGTGGCGAAGGCTTTTTTAAACGAATGTGTAGTTTACATGCACAATATTCGAAATTCAAGTGTATTAAAATAGTTTATTTTGGAGAACTTGGAACGGAATTATTAGACTTTAGTAAGGGTGTGTTGGGAGCAAAAGACAAATTAATAAGAAAATTAGAAGAAAATCACAATGTTTCTACTTCGGATGCAAAATGGTTGCTCGAATCAATTACATTTGAAAAAGTAAGTATAAATGAGTTAGAGGAAAACATAAAAAATCAAATTCAAGAATATGTTCCAGTTATGCCTGCACCAGATATAGCTCGATTATTGCTAACTCAGTATATATCAAATCTTTCCAATTCTAAAGGTTACACTAGTTTAGCATTATGGAAAGATAGAATGCATAAAATTGGAACTGATATAGCAGCACTTGACGGATATTATAAAGAATATGATAAATCACTAGTAAGGTTAACTGAATTTAATATCAATAAAGAAAGTGCTCAAATACAATATGAATATTCTCAGGGTATTTCTGCCCATCCAACTCACATTAGAATGGGTTTGGATTTTTATAGAAAATCATGGATAGAAAAAATAGATGCTGCTATTACTCATACTGGAGTTGCTGTTGTTAAAGGTGTTTCTGGACAAGGTAAATCTACTCTTTGTTATAGATATCTAATTGATAAGTTTTCGGAAGAATTTGTGTTTTGCGTTCGTTCAATCGCCTCTGAATCACAAGCACAAAATCTTGTAACTGCTCTTTTAGCTTTAAATAAGCATTGTGAAAATTTAGTTGTTTATATTGATGTTATACCGGGAGAGTATAATTGGGCATTTTTGTTGCAAGAATTACAAACGCGTGGGCTAGCCGTTCCGGTATTAATATCAATAAGAGATGAAGATTATAATGCGACTAGAATAAGTGGTAAAGCCATCTTGTATGATATCATAGAATTGCAATTGACAAAAGAAGAGGCTAAAACAATATATGATAATTTTACAGCAGGAAATCCTCATTCCCGACATAGAAGTTTTGATGAGGCGTGGATTAATTTTGGTGGTAATGGTCCATTGATTGAATTTGTTTATTTGCTAACAAACAATCAGACATTGACTCAGAGATTATCTGAACAGGTAAACACACTATTGCAAGAACGAGTTCCTGATTCTTGGTTGAACTTGCTAAATATAGTTTGTTTTACAGGACGTTTAGGATGTTCTGTTGATTTTGAACATGTAAAAAACGAGATATCATGTGATTCAATGTTTTCTGCCATACAACGGTTATGTGATGAATATTTAATAAGAGTAATCGATGATGGAAACAGAATAGAAGTTCTTCATCCTGTGCGAGCAAAAATAATATACGATATTTTGTGCAAATTAATTGGTGATAACTCAGACAAAATGGTTATTTCGGCACTGAAATGTGTTGAATCAACTAATAGTAAGGTTATTCTTTTAGACTATTTTACTAACCATAAATATGATTTAATAGCAATTGAAAAAATCGCAAAATTGACATTTTCTGATTGGATATCTTATGGGAATGTTTTAAAAGTAATGCTATGGCTTGATGTAAAAAGATATGTGGAAGACAACGCGAATTGCATTAGTAATTTAATTAAAAAACGCGGAAAAGGTTGGCTTTGTTTCATTCCACTTGATTTCACAGGGTTAGATCGTCCAAATGAAATCATAGCTGAAAGTATGTTGTTAGGGTTACCTAACATTAATCGTGATTCTATGATACAAGCTATAGAAGAAACAAAAGCATCCCTTACTTCACTTATGCTCGATTATAAAGTTACTGATTGCTTTTTGACTAATAGTAACATTCCTTCTTCGATGCCAAATACAGATGAAGGGTGGACATTATTTGGCTACTCTTTATTTTGGTGTTCCAAGAGAGAAATCAAAATAAATCTTAATTATGAAATCGAACAGATGTTGAATGAGATGAAACGCGGTGATATACAATCTCGTGCAGACGCCATTAGAGGTCTGTCGGAATATCCTGAATTATTAGAGTATTACAACATTGCTGAGGATACACTTATTGAACGTTTGATAAAAGAATTTCAGGTGATATATTTTCATAAAAACAATGATGAGGTTTGTTGTAAATTTATTCCACCGTTTGTTAAGGACTCATCAGAACAAAATATTGAAATAGAAAAAAATCAAAATCAATACTGGCGCATAAAGATGCTTGATATTTTACAACAGATATACCCTGACAAAGAATACATTGACATCGAATTAATAGGTGTAAATATTGTTGATGACTTAGGTATTAAGCCATTGGACTATAAATTGAGAATCGAAAAAAAGAATAGACATATACAGTGGATGTCTGATATAAACGCTTGGGTGAAAACAAGAATAGATTTTGAGTTGAGACCGGATTCTTGGAATGAGTATGTAGCAAAAATAGATGAGTTAAGAATAGATGCAAATGATTTGGTGTTAGATACTATCAAATGTATTGATGATTTGTATAAGAAAAAGAATCTTAACAAAGAACGTTGGGATAAGGTAGTATCAAAAATGCAAGTGTTTAGCAGACATGTTTTCGCAGAAAATAGATTGCCAAAATCAGCAGTTGATCCATATTGTTTACATACTGAAAGTACAAAAAAACTACCGTCAGGTGAAGATTATCCCTTATTACAATTGTTGTCTCTTGAAAAATACAAAAAGTTTAGGAAGTATTTGAGTGAAACATATACTTCACTAGAAAACTTTTACAATCAGTTTCAAGAAGTTTTAGTTGTAAGAGTAAAAAACAAATCTATAGATACTGTTAAAAATCCACGTTTAGCAATGTATAATTTATTTACTGCTGCAAAACATCTTCTTGATTTTCAACATGAATATCGTGCTTTGTTTTCAAGTTATAGTACATTGATGGATGATTTTGATATAGCGGAAATTCAAAATATGTTGACTTTAATGAATGTATGGAGGACGGTGTTAGATAATCCTATAAAGGGTTATGCGATTGCATACGATGCAAAACAAAAATTTAGAAAAGGCAAGGATTATTTTGAAAAAACCGTCTCAAACTTTAGCACTACCAGTGACTTCAAAGTACACTCTACAGAAACTCAAATATATATTTTGGATGAATTTGATTTACTTAGTGATTCTACATTGGAAGAAAACTATGCAAAAACAGTGTTATTACTGAGAAAAGCATTTTCAAACGCTTTGATATTTGATAGTAACAGGTGGTATGTTGAAACCCAGCAAAAGGAATTAGTATATGTTCCGTTGTTCAAAGGAGTTGCAATGGGTTCAGCTTTTTCTATTCCTATATATAGATTGTTAGATATGGATGAGTTAAAGTTGAGAGAATCTATCTTGCCATGCGAAATTGACGATACACTAATATATAACTTTTTGAATTTGCCGGCAGAAAGGTTATTGCTGTGGAAGGATGTTTTAGCTAATGTTGCAGGAGTAAAAGTGATTTTAAAACAATATTCTGAAGTTTATTTTTCTACTAAAAATGAATTGTGCGCCTTTGGTTTTGAAGCATATAAAAATGCACTTTTAACTGAATTAGATACTATGGTGCACAAAGGTGAAAAAAACAAACTTTTTGTAAAGGAACTGTTGAAAAAAGCTGATGATGAGAACAAAGAATATTTAGAGGTGGTTGCCTTGCTTCTTGATTCAATTGCTGAAATAAGAGATAAGATAGCAAACGAAGAGGAGGTTTCAAACGAAATTGATATTATAGAAAAAGTCGTTGGAGCTATGGTGCTTGTACAACCATTTGTAGCTGAAGTTTAAAAAGCGAACTTATAATGTTTTATTACGAAAAGAACATTGCTAAAAAGCGATGTTCTTTTTCTTATATACTGATAAAATATATCTAATCGTGCGATAGATTTTACCTGATTAGGAGATGATATTATAGAGGTGAAAACAAATGGAAAAAGAACAGTATATTGATGTCAAAAATTATATCAGGCAAAAGAACGGTTTATATTATGCGGTAATGGTTTATACGAATGTCAGAGGTGAGAGAAAAGAGAAATGGTTCCCAACTAAACTTCGGGTTAAAGGTAATAAGACAAAAGCAGAAGCGTTTTCTAGAATGGTTTTGAGAGAATTTAAAATACCTCGTGAAGACTTATGCCATCACGAGGTGAAAGAAGATGTATCTATTGATGAATCACAACCTATTGAACCGCAGTTGTTGTCTGCTGTTCTTGATAAAATCACTTTATCTGAATTGTCTGCAGAGCAGGTATCCAATCTATTGTTTGCAGATTATATGAAGATGTATTTGCCATTGACGAAAAAGAGAAAACGGCGTATTGAGGATACTACTTACGCCGGATATTGTGAGAATGTTAGATTTCCTATTGAACCATATTTCAGAAAAAGTAAAGTTCGGTTAAAAGATTTAACTGCACAGGATATTCAAGGTTTTTATGATGTGCAATTAGAGCGTGTTAAACCTAATACAGTAATTCATTATCATGCAATAATAAGATTAGCATTGTGTTATGCTCGTAAGATGGGTTATATCAAGGAAAATCCGATTGAACAAGTTGAAAAGCCGGAGAAAAACAAGTTCGTCGGAACTTATTATACATCCGATGAGGTAAATCAACTGATTTCCTTGACTAAAGGAACTAAACTTGAAATTGCGGTTGTTTTTGCTTGTTTTTATGGACTCAGGAGAAGCGAATGTGTCGGATTAAGGTGGTCGGCGTTTGACTTTGAAAATAACATTTTTCATATCAACCATACAGTAGTTTTAACATCTGTTAACGGTAAACGCACACTTGTTACAAAAGATGCTGCAAAAACTGATGCAACCATAAGGTCTATGCCTTTATCCGCTGATATTAAAAAGCAATTACTTGAAATCAAGTGTATTCAAGATAACAACCCAAAGCGACGTAAGAAGAATTATAATAATCAGTGGTCAGATTATTTGATGGTTACTGAAAACGGTGATTTGATTTCGCCGGATTATGTTACTGATACTTTTGGCAGGCTCATCAAGAAAAATAAAATGAGACATATTAGATTTCATGATTTACGACACCCGTATGTCAAGCTAAAACTAAAAATTTCATCAGCTTATCACTGCCGTATTTTCGGCACAAAAGTCCTTGATTTTCCACTCGATTTCAAGCCTGTTATCGGGATATACGCACACCTTTTCAATGAGCACATCCGCAAGTGCTTGTGTTAAAGTGTTTTCTTTTTTTATAGTTTTTGCGGTCTGAACGATTTTTGTTCTGTTCTCAATTTTAAGGCGATTTTGCTCCTCCGACTGACGGCATTTATCGTATCGTATTCGATAATTTTCAGCCTTTGTGTCATACTCCTGTTTTAGCTGCCTATATTCATCAAGAGTAATTTTTTATGTCAAAAGATGCTCATATAATTTTTGCTTTTCTTTTTGGCAAGCTACTATCTGTTTTTCTATATCCGCAAGTTGTTCGGTTTTTATCTGTGCAGTATCAGCTTTTGAAACATCATCAATATTCAATATAATTTCAGCCTGCTTTGAAATTATATCAAAAACAGCTTGATTTAATGAGCTTTCCGATATTTCCGATTTATAGCAAGGCTCCGTTTCATCGTTCCTTGTATAACTGCATCGGTATATCGGTGTTTTTTTCGGCACATAGTCCATTGCGTGTTGACAGCAACCGCACTCAACCTTTCCACGAAGCGGATAACTCCGCTGTTGTTTATTCGGCTGCTTAAATGTTCGGCGTACCGCATTTGCTCTTTCAAACAATTCCTTTGAAACAATGCTTTCGTGATGATTGGGAATTTTAATCCATTCGCTTTCATCACGCTTAATCATTTTCGTGCTGCCCACATCCTGCACCTTTTGTTTCAGCATTACAAACATACCCATATACTGTTCGTTGACAATAATTCGGTTTATAGTGGAAATACTCCAATATTTACAATTTGGAAAACGAGAGCCGTAATTCCCTTTAATGCCCTTATACTGTGCAGGGGTAGGAATATTTTTGTCAAATAACAGTTTTGATATATATGCGGCTGATTTCCCGTCAGCGGTAAGCTCGAATATCATTTTAACAGTTTCGGCAGCTTTTTCGTCGATAATCTGTTCGCCATTTTTACCGGGTTTATAACCGTAAGTATAATTTCCCGATTTATATTCACCACGCCTCATTTTTGTGTATTTGGCACTCTTTGTTTTGACCGATAAATCTCGGCTGTAGTACTCATTTACAAGGTATTTAACAGCAACAGCAATACCGCCCGTATCACCTTTATGTTCATCACTGTCATAATTATCGCTGACAGATACAAACCTTACTCCGAACAGAGGAAATATCTGCTGTGTGAAATATCCGACCTCAATGCTGTTTCTTCCAAAGCGTGAGAAGTCTTTTACCAAAATGCAGTTTACTTTATAGGTTTTAACATCGGTCAAAAGCTGCTGAACGGCGGGGCGTTCAAATAATGAAGTTAGATAACGATACTTTTCAAAATCGCATAAAATCAACATTTTAGGACAACAGGCAAACAACTATGTACTTGAAACTTAATACAAATCAAAGAATACCTGCAAAAATGGTATTCTTTTTTTGTTGTTCAAACCACGAAAGGAAAATCAGAAATGAAAACCGAAAATTCAAAGCAGTTATGCCCTGTTTGTAAAATCGGGCAGGACACATATTTGCTCGACAACAGAAATCCGTTTTGTTCGTACTTGCATTGCCATAACGGCAAAACGTGTTCGGCGTATGTGCCGCTTGAAAAACAGAATAAACCGGAGCAACGGCGTCAGGATTGATAAAAAATCCCGGCGCTTTTTTAATTTCACAGGAAAGGAGATTTTTGAAATGGCAGTTTTCAGAATAGACAAAACGCGCGACTATACCGTGATGAGCAACCACCATTTGAGAAATACGGAATTATCATTAAAGGCAAAGGGATTGTTATCCCTTATGCTGTCGCTCCCCGAAAATTGGGACTACACGACAAAGGGGCTTGCAGCAATCTGCAAGGACGGAATCGACAGCATAAGCTCCTGTATCAGAGAGCTTGAAAAGCACGGATATATTATCCGTGAGCGTATGAGAAATGAAAAAAGACAGCTCACCACGATTGAGTACACGATTTTGGAGCAGCCTAAAAACACGCCGCCTGAACTGGAAAAACCTATACGGGAAAATCCTGTATTGGATATTCCTGCACAGGCAGAGCCTATACAGGAAAACACCGCACAATTAAATACTAATAAATCAAATATAAAAGAATTAAATACGGATATATCAAATACTTATCCTATCAAATCATATCAAAAAGAGCCGGAGCCGACAAAGGCGGCACAGCTACCAAAAGAAAAATCGGATAGGATTGGATATGATGATGTGGAAACATACAGACAGATAATCAAAGAAAATATCGACTATGATGTTTTAAGCGTCAACCTCAACCGTGACGCCTCTATGCTTGACGAAATCGTTGACCTTATGACAGAAACGGTTTGCACACAGAAATCAAGTCTTGTCATTGCCGGCGATACCTACCCTGCGGCAATCGTGAAATCAAAGCTGTTAAAGCTGACCTCCGAGCATATTGAGTATGTTATCGACTGTATGAGGGAAAACACTTCGGATATTCGCAATATCAAAAAATATTTGTTGGCGGCGCTGTTTAATGCTCCCTCCACCATTGACAGCTATTACACGACAAAAGTACATCACGATATGGCAAACTTTTAAGGCGGTGCGTCTATGAAAAAATCCGATTACAAAAAGTGCAGACCGCCTTAAAAACAGTGTTTTGATAATAAAACGCGTTTTAACAAATCAAATTTGAGAAAGGAAAAAATAAAATGAATTTCAAAAGCAAATTAAAAAATATTCTGTCGGCGGCATTGGCAGTATCAACGCTGCTTTCGGGATTTACGCCGATAACGACCTATGCGGCACAGGTAAACGAATATGTCGATCCTGCGGATATATGGGTATCTGCAAACGGCAGAACAAACGAGCTTGATTTTAATGCGACTATCACGCAGGAAACAAGCTGGTGCACGGTATGCAACAAAGACACGATAATGCTTACTTACAGAACGCCCGAATATACCAAAAGCGGAACAACCGCATTAAACAGGGGCGTTAAATTTTCGGACGGAACAATGGTTGACGGAAAAACAAAGGGCAATCTTGATAACGGGCGACCGAATCAGGACGCAAGCTACACAACATACCATTGGACTAAATCTATTTGCCAGACCTGCGGAACAATAAACTCCGTTGACGGCAGAGACGCATACGGATTCAGCCGTAATGTTTACGGACTAAACTCCTGCGACCACAATTTTTTCTTGGACTTTGACAATACCACCTACACCCCGTACAATGAAAGCTATCATACAACGGTATTAAAGGCAGGACGCTATTGTCAGTTTTGCAAAGGTACGAAAGCACGAGCTTCCGAAAAACGAGAGCAGCACGATTTTTCCGAAACGGTTGACGGGCAGATTGGCAACAACCGCTTTTTCATTTCCGAAACGTGCGGCGACTGCGGATATTCAACAAGTGAGTATGTAACCGCAAAATCTGTTGTTTCGTCATACTACGGAAATGCGGATAATAAATCCCACACCGTAACCGTCAGCGACTTGTCGGACAGCGGCGTACATACAAGTATTCGCTACGGAACGAGTGCAGGCAAATGCAATCTCACTTCTGCTCCGAACTACACCGACGCCGGATATTATCCCGTGTACTATGAAATCTCATATAAGTATCAGGGCGAAACAATGACGGAAAACGGTGTATCGTATGTGTGGCTGCTGGAGGACAAAAAGGACGATAACAGCGGCGGAACTGTTATTGTACTTCCCGAAAAACACGAACACGATTACAGATATTTGGAAACCGTTGCTCCCTCCTGTGATAACCTCGGCTATGAACGCTGGCAATGCGATGGCTGCGGAAATCTTGACAAGAGAAATTACACCAAAGCGACCGGACATAATTACAAGGCAATTACAATTCGTGAAGCAACCTGCAAGCAAGGCGGCTTGAAATTAAACCTCTGCGACAAATGCGGCAGCTTTTATGAGGAAACAACTCCCGTCGGTGAGCATAAATACAAGACTGAAAAAGTACAACCCACTTGCAGAAATGTAGGCTATACAAATCACATCTGCGAAATTTGCGGCAATTCATATATTACCGATATGACGCCGATTATCTCACACGCTTATGAGCGTATCACCAAAGAGCCGACCTGTACCGATAAAGGCTATACAACCTCAACCTGTACTATGTGCGGACTGAATTATGTTTCGGACTACACCGAGCCTACCGGACACGATTGGGACGAGGGACATACCGTTACAAATTCCACTTGTGAGAGCGAGGGTGTAATTGAGTACCGTTGTAAAAATACAGGCTGCAATGAAAAAATGATTAAAGCGGAATCCGCAACGGGACATACACCGGGCAAGGAAGCTACTTGCACAGAGCCGCAAACTTGTGAAAAATGTAGTACGGTTTTAGAACTTCCGAAAGGACACAGCTATTCCGAAAAGATAGTTGCTCCGACTTGCACAGCTATGGGCTATACAGAATACAAATGCGATAATTGCGACGACAGCTATATCGGCGATTACACCGATAAGGCAGAACACAAATATGCGAAAAATATTACTGCTCCCACTTGTACCGAACACGGCTACACAACAAATACTTGCGTAAACTGCGGTGATGAATTTGTTTCGGACTACACAGAAAAGAAACCGCATAACTACAATGCGGAAATCACAAAGCCGACTTGTACCGGGTTTGGTTATACAACTTACACTTGTGCAGACTGCGGCGATAAATATATTTCCGACTATATGGATAAGACCGAACACAATTACAGCAAAAAAGTAATTGAGCCGACCTGCACCGAGCACGGATATACAATCTACACCTGCCCCGACTGCGGCAAGGAATATATCGCAGACTTAACGGAACATAAAAATCACAGCTACACCGAAACCGTAATTGCCCCCACCTGCACAGAAATGGGCTACACGATTTTTACTTGTGATTGCGGCGATTCCCACAAAGGCAACTACACGGATAAAATTCCTCACAATTACAAAAAGACAGTAACCGAGCCGACCTGTACCGAAATCGGATTTACAACTTCCGTTTGCGAGGTCTGCGGCGACACGGTTAAGAGCGATTACAAAAATGCAAAGGGACACGCACCGTCTGAATGGATAATTGACGAAGCGGCTACCATTGAACACGGCGGCAAAAAACATATTGAATGTGTGGAGTGTAAAGAAATTTTGCAAAGCACCGATATTTCCAAACTTGTGGCAAAGGATAATTCGGACGAGGACGGCAAAGCCGAAATCGGCGGATATTCCGTTATTCTCACGGACAAAAACAATAAGCCTGTGTTTAATTCCGAAATCACGATTGACAAGGACGATAACATTTCAATCCGCTTGCCGAAAAACAGACTGCTTGATTTTGCTGACAGAACAACAATAACCGTATTCAACACCGAAAATCAGACAGCAGCAACGGGTTTGAATATCTTTGTTACGGACAACAACGGCAATAACGCAACAGGCGTAACAGACGAAAACGGACAGTTTATCGCGCCCGACAAAAAATCCTCAACAGGCGACGATAACGGCACTATCGGAAAAGAGGACGGCGACAGTAAACTTACCTATGTTATCAAGGTTACGGATAAGCTCAATGTTACAATTCCGAACTGCGAAACCTATACCGGCGAAAGCAATAACATTGTTGTAAAGCTGCCCGACGGTTTAATTTTGACACAGGATAGCCCTGCAATCATCACCGTAACCGACCAGAACGGCAATCCCCAAAAGGGTGTGTCTGTTATCGTAATAGCCGACAAGGACTATATCGAAAAAGGTATGACCGATATGTACGGAAAGCTGACCGTACCGCCCGTAAATTCGGGGCTTACCGATAAAGACGGAAAGGTTAATTTACAAAGCTACTATGTTTTCGTAAATGATGAAAAGGGCTATATCGAAAATGCTCTTGTTACTCTGAATGAGGACAATTCTTTCAGCGTAAAACTTCCGGCTGAAAATATGATTGATTATGCAAACCGAATCACCGTAACCGTGCTTGACAAGGACGGCGCACCGCTTAAAGATATTTCCGTTACCGTTTCTGACGCTGCGGAAAACAGCGAATCGGGTATTACAAATGCAGACGGGAAAATTATTGTGCCGCCGACAAACTTTGACTATACCGACGCAAACGGCTATTCAGAGGTTGACGGTTTTATCGTAACCGTTGTAAATAAATCGGGTGCGATTGAAAAAGCGTATGTTAAACACAATTCGGAAATCAAAAACGAGGACGGCAGCATTAAATTGGCAGAAAACATTTCTGTTGAACTGCCCGAAAGCGTAAAGTTTGATTATGCGAACAGAATTATTATAACCGTATCAAACAAGGCAGATAATGCGGCTGTAAAGGATATGAGTGTTGTTGTTTCCGAAAAAGCCGTTGAGGACACGGAAATAAAGTCTTTGACAGGTGTTACCGATAAAGACGGAGTTATCATTCTTCCTCCTACAAGCGAGGGCATTACCGATAGAGACGGTAAGACAGATATTTCCGAAACCATACCGGGCAAGGACACAGACGGCGACGGAAAATCAGATACAGAGGACACCAAAGCAGAATATAATATCACGGTTGAGGACACAAAGGGCAAGATTGAAAATGCGTATATCGAAATTAAAGACGGTAAAATTACCGTTACACTTCCCGATACGCATACGCTAACAACTTCAAATCAGACAACCGTAACCGTTCTCGATAAGGATAATAAAGCCGTTGCAAATGTTTCCGTAACCGTTACGGATAAAAACAAGGCGACAGCAACAAAATCTACTGATACAAACGGTAAAATTACTGTTCCTGTCAAGTCAACAGGTGGCGGCGGCTCATCTTCCGGCGGTAGCGGCGGTCGAGGCGGCAGCTCCGGCGGCGGATATTATACAACCGTAAATGTTAAAATTACCGACAATGACGGAAAAGCTGTTACAAACTTCTCAAAGAGCACTGACAGCAAAGGCAATTTAACAATTACTCTGCCGAGCGGAAAAACGCTTGACAACGGAAACTTTTATACTGTTACCGTAACCGATAATAAAGGCAACGCAAAAGCCGGAACTTCTGTAATTCTCAAAGATAAAAACAAGGGCGAAGCAACAGGCACGACAGATAAAAACGGTGTTGTAACACTTCCGGGCAAAACACATACGGCGTACATTTTCGGATATGCGGACGGCACTTTCAGACCGGACAATAATATGAGCCGTGCCGAAGCAGCGGCAATTTTCGCAAGACTGATTTCCGAACAGAAAGGCGAAAAGATAAGCGGCAAATCCGATTTTGCAGATGTCAAGTCAAATGAATGGTATTCAAAGTTTATCGGATATATCAAAAAATATGGTATCATCAAAGGCTATGACAATAACACCTTTAAGCCGGACGAAAATATATCCCGTGCGGAATTTGTTGCTATGACTGTCAGATTTAATTCTCTGTTTAATGATGTAAAAAAAGGCAGCTACACCGTTAAATACACCGATGTTGCAAGCAACTATTGGGCGTATTCTGACATTGCTTATGCAAAACACGCAGGCTGGCTTAACGGCTACGCTGACGGCTCATTCAAAGGCGATAACGCTATTACCCGTGCGGAGGTCGTAACCGTTGTAAACAAGGCAACCGGCAGAATTGCTGACGAGGGGTACATCAATAAAAATCTTTCGTCATTAAATAAATTTACCGACCTTAAAAACAATTCACATTGGGCATTTTATGCAATCGCTGAATCGGCGAATACGCATATCGGCGTTATAGGCACGGACAATGAAACTTGGGTAAAGTAATGTCATTGACCGAAAATTGAGTGTAAATTGACTTAAATATGGGAGCAGTTTTTTCTGCTCCCTAAAACTTTTCAAGGAGGTGTTGCTTATTGCAGGAAGAAATTGAAAAGAAAACGGTTGCGCTTGCCATATCCGGCAGCAAAATTACCGGGCGGACGCTTGCAAAAGCGATTTCCGTTTACTTAAATCACCGCAAAGGAAAACTGCCGGACTTAAAGCACGGCAGGCAGACCATTAAAGACCTGATGAAGCATAATACGGCTCTTTCAAACATTGAGATTACCGATAAAAATATCAGGTCGTTTGAATCTACGGCGAAAAAGTACGGAATTGATTTCGCACTCAAAAAGGACAATTCCGAAAAGCCGCCCCGATACCTTGTCTTTTTCAAGGGCAGGGACGCAGATGTTCTGACAATGGCGTTTAACGAGTATTCGCAGAAAATATTAAGGCAGAAAGAAAAGCCCTCTGTTAGGCAGGCTATCCGCAAGTTGGCGGAAATTGCAAAATCACAGCATAAAGACCGTGAAAAAATCAAGGACAGGAGCATTGAGCGATGACGGCGGCGGATAAGAAAAAAATCATTTCAAATCTGCCGTTTCTCATTTTCTTTTGGATATTCGATAAATTGTCATACGCCGTGCGTCTGTCGGAGGAAAACATTTTAATATCGGTTGTTAAGGGAGTATCGGAGCTTACAAAAGCGCCGCTGCTCTCTTTTCATTTTACCGATATTTCAATAGGCGCCATTGGTGCGCTTGCGGTCAAGGGCATTTTGTATCTGCGGAGCAAAAACGCAAAGAAATTCAGAAAAGGTATTGAATACGGCTCTGCACGCTGGGGCACGCCGGAGGATATTAAGCCGTACATTGACGAGGATTTTTACAATAATATTCTGCTGACGAACACGGAACGGCTGACAATGAACAGCCGCCCGAAAAATCCAAAATTCGCACGAAACAAGAATGTGCTTGTAATCGGCGGCAGCGGTAGCGGAAAAACAAGGTTTTTTGTAAAACCAAATCTTATGCAGATGACGACAAGCTACTGCGTGACCGATCCGAAAGGGACTATCCTTGTCGAGTGCGGAAAAATGCTTCAAAAAGGTGGCTACAAAATCCGTTCGCTCAATACGATAAATTTCAAAAAGAGTATGCACTACAATCCCTTTGCCTATATTCGCAGCGAAAAGGATATTTTGAAGCTGGTAAATGTCATAATCGCAAACACCAAAGGCGACGGCGAAAAGTCGGGCGAGGATTTTTGGGTTAAGGCGGAACGGCTTTTGTATTGCGCTCTAATCGGCTACATTTACTATGAAGCGCCCGAAGAAGAAAAGAACTTCATCACGCTTTTGGATTTAATAAATGCAAGTGAAGCCCGTGAGGACGACGAAAATTACAAAAGCCCCGTGGATATGCTCTTTGACAGGCTCGCAGAGCGTGAGCCGGAGCATTTTGCGGTTAAGCAATATGTCAAATTCAAACAGGCAGCCGGCAAAACCTTAAAAAGCATTTTGATTTCGTGCGGTGCAAGGCTTGCACCGTTTGATATTAAGGAGCTGCGCGACCTAATGGAATATGACGAATTGGAGCTTGACACATTGGGCGACGAGAAAACGGCGCTCTTTGTTATCATTTCCGACACGGACGATACTTTCAATTTTGTTGTCGCTATAATGTATTCCCAGTTTTTTAATCTGCTTTGCGACAAGGCAGACAACGAATACGGCGGCAGACTTCCCGTGCACGTCAGATGTTTGCTTGACGAATTTTCAAATATTGGGCAAATACCGAAGTTTGAAAAGCTGATTTCAACTATCCGAAGCCGTGAAATATCCGCTTGTATTATCTTGCAGGCACAGAGTCAGCTAAAAGCCATTTACAAGGACAATGCCGACACGATTATCGGAAACTGTGATACAACTCTCTTTTTGGGCGGCAAGGAAAAATCCACGCTCAAAGAGCTTTCGGAAACTTTGGGAAAAGAAACGATTGATATGTATAACACTTCCGAAACACGCAGCAATCAGAACTCTTACGGAACGAATTATCAAAAGCTCGGAAAGGAGCTGATGAGCCAAGACGAATTATCTGTAATGGACGGCGGTAAATGTATTTTGCAGCTTCGGGGCGTGCGGCCGTTTTTATCGGACAAATACGATATAACAAAACACCCCCGTTACAAAATGCTGTCGGACTATGACAAGAGAAATGCGTTTGATATGGAAAAGTATATGAAACGCAGAAAACCTATTGTAGCAAAAGACGAGGTTTTTGACTACTACAAAATTGACCTGCCGGAAGAAGAAAATAAAAATACCTCTATGCAAAAAACATAAAGGTACTTTGGCGGGGTTTAGAGGATTTGAACCTCTGGGAAGTGTTTCATATATAAAAGTGCTGTTGTTAAATCAGTGCCGTTTGTATCTGCTACAAACCCCACAACAACCCGTAGATACCGCCAGAAAACAAGAAACTATAAACATCATCAATTTATCCCCTTTGATTTCAAATTTAATTTTCAAATCATTGTTGATTTTTTTGGTGTATGAAACAGTTGTTCCGGCAATTAACAACGCAACAGCACACAATATGAACTTATTTTATAAGTTTATTATACTACAAAAATTATTAAAATTCAAGGAGGAAATTTAATTATGCAGTTTTTTTCAGAAGCGGTCAATGTACTGCAAACACTTGTAATTGCGCTCGGCGCAGGTCTTGCGGTCTGGGGCGTTGTCAACCTTTTGGAAGGCTACGGCAACGATAACCCCGGTGCAAAATCGCAGGGTATCAAGCAGCTTATGGCAGGCGGCGGTGTCGTGCTGATTGGTACTTCCCTCATTCCTTTGCTGTCAGGATTGTTTTAATCGGTGGACAGCATTTTTGAAAAAATTACAAAGGCAATCAATGACTTTCTTATGTCGGTTATCGAGAGCAGCTTATCTACAATGTTCAACGACGTAAACGAGAAAGTCGGCACTATTGCTGCGGAGGTAGGCAAAACTCCACAGCAATGGAACGCAAGCGTGTTTTCGATAATTCAGACGCTTTCGGAAAATGTAATACTCCCGATTGCGGGGCTTATTATCACATTTATTCTTTGCTATGAGCTAATCACAATGATAACAGAGAAAAACAATATGCACGATATTGACACATTTATGTTTTTCAAATTTTTGTTCAAGGCATGCGCGGCGGTTGTAATCGCAACGCACACCTTTGACATTATTATGGGTGTGTTCGATTTGGCGCAGTATGTTGTCCGGCAAAGCTCCGGCGTGATAGGCTCAAATACAAGCGTGGATATATCAAGCGCTATAACCGATATTCATTCAACGCTTGAAACAATGAGCACGGGCGAGCTTGTTTTGCTTATGCTTGAATCGTCATTGATTAGCCTTTGTATGAAAATTCTATCCGTCTGCATTACCGTCGTAATATTCGGGCGAATGATAGAAATTTACTTGTATAGCTCCGTTGGGGCAATTCCGTTTGCCACTATGACAAACCGTGAATGGGGGCAAATGGGAAACAACTATTTAAGAGGACTTGTCGCTCTCGGCTTTCAGGGATTTTTCATAATGGTATGCGTCGGCATTTATGCGGCGCTTGTAAACAGTCTGACATTCACATCTGATATTCAGGCGACCTTATTAAGTGTTGCAGCATATACCGTTGTTTTATGCTTCACCCTGTTTAAGACGGGCGGCATTTCAAAATCAATATTTAATGCTCATTAAGGAGGACGAAATGAAAAAATACAATATCATATATGCAGATCCGCCGTGAAAGTACAAGGGCGGACTTTTGCGCGGCAGTCCGGCGAATCACTATCCCGTAATGACGGTTGAGGAAATTTGCGAATTGCCCGTACCGAAATTTGCGGCTGACGACTGCGTTCTGTTTATGTGGGCGACATTTCCGAAATTAGAAGAAGCCTTTGAGGTTATTAAGGCTTGGGGCTTTAAGTACAGCACGGTTGCTTTCGTGTGGGTAAAGAAAAACAAAAAATCAGATAGCTGGTTTATGGGTATGGGCTGGTGGACGAGAAACAACGCGGAGGTTTGCCTCGTTGCAACAAAAGGACGCCCGAAACGGATTTCAAGAAAAGTACATCAGCTCATAATCTCGCCTGTTGAGGAACACAGCAAAAAGCCGGATATAACGAGAGATAAAATAATCGAGCTTATGGGCGACCTGCCGAGAGTGGAACTGTTTGCAAGACAGGCGCCGCCCGGCTGGGACGTTTGGGGCAATGAAGTATTAAATGATGTTTGGATTGAGTAAAGGAGTGATAAATTTTGCCTTATGTACCCGTACCGAAAGACTTAAACACGGTCAAAACAAAGGTAGCCTTTAACCTTACAAAAAGGCAGCTTATATGTTTTTCGCTTGCGGCTGCGGTTGGCGTACCGATATATTTTCTGACAAGAGGAATACTCGGCACAACGGGAGCCGTTCTGCTCTTGCTTGCGGCAGCGCTGCCGTTTTTCTTTTTTGCAATGTATGAAAAGAACGGACAGCCGCTTGAAATGATTTTGAAAAACTATATAACTACAAAATACAGAAAACCGCAGGTGCGGCCGTATGTAACGAATAACATTTATTCGGCAATAGAAAAACAAATTTTATTGGAACAGGAGGTTGATAAAATTGTCGGAACACAAAAAGAAAATCACGCTTTCGGCAGAAAAGCCGCTGACGTCAAGACAGCGAAAGCGGATAGCCGACGCCGTGAAAAAGGCAAAAATGCAGGGTAAAATTGCAATGAGCGCACAGGACACAATTTCATATAAGGAAATGCGGCCTGACGGAATCTGCATTGTCAAGGACAATTATTTCACGAAAACAATACAGTTTTATGATATAAATTATCAGCTTGCAAGAAACGAGGACAAAAATATAATCTTTGAAAATTACTGCGATTTCCTCAATTACTTTGATAAATCCATATCGGTGCAGCTTTCGTTTCTTAATCAGACAATGGATATATCCGATTTTGAAAAGTCCATTGCAATAAAACCGCAGAATGATGATTTTGACGGGATAAGAGCAGAATACACCGAAATGCTGAAAAATCAGCTTGCAAGGGGCAACAACGGAATCGTGAGAAAGAAATATATCACATTCGGAATTGAAGCCGATAATATCCAAAACGCAAAACAAAGGCTTGAAAGAATAGAGACGGATATAATCAACAATTTTAAGATTTTGGGCGTTCGTGCGTTTTCATTAAACGGTATGGAACGCTTGGAGCTTTTGCACTCGTGCTTTAACGGCGGCGAGAATAAATTAAATTTCTCTTGGAATTTGATATATAAAACGGGGCTTACCACAAAGGACTTTATCGCCCCGACCTCGTTCAATTTTTCGGACGGACGGTGTTTCAGAATGGGCGGCACGATAGGCGCCGTTTCATTTTTGCACATACTCGCGCCGGAGCTTACGGACGAAATGCTGAAAAACTTTCTTGAAATACAGTCGGCGCTGTCGGTCAATATTCATATTAAAAGTATCGACCAGAGCGAAGCCATAAAAATGATAAAGCGCAAAATCACCGACCTTGATAAAATGAAAATCGAGGAACAGAAAAAAGCCGTCAGAGCCGGTTACGATATGGATATAATTCCGTCGGATATAAATACATTCGGAATTGACGCAAAGAAATTATTAGAGGATTTGCAAGGCAGAAACGAAAGAATGTTTTTAGTTACCGTACTCATTATGAGTACGGCGAAAACAAAAAAAGCATTAAACAGCGCCATATTTGAGGTACAGTCTATCGCACAACAGCGAAACTGTCCTTTAAGAAGATTGGACTATCAGCAGGAGGACGGACTAATGGCAAGCGTGCCTATCGGCATAAACAATATCGGAATACAGCGGGCTTTGACAACTTCAAGCACCGCTATTTTTGTACCGTTCACTACGCAGGAGCTTTTTTCGGACAGTCCCGAAGCGTTATATTGCGGTCTTAATGCTCTCTCAAACAATATGATAATGGTTGACCGAAAAATGCTGAAAAATCCTAACGGGCTTATACTCGGAACACCGGGCAGCGGTAAATCATTTTCGGCTAAAAGAGAAATGACAAATGCGTTTTTGGTTACGAATGACGATATTTATGTGTGTGATCCCGAAGCGGAATACAATCCGCTGATACACGCACTTAAAGGGCAGGTTGTAAAGCTGTCGCCCACATCAAAGGACTACCTAAATCCGCTTGACATAAATATCAATTATTCGGACGAGGAAAATCCGCTTGCGTTAAAATCCGATTTTGTGCTTTCGTTCTGCGAATTGATAATCGGCGGACGTGACGGCTTGGAGCCTATCGAAAAGACGGTCATTGACAGGAGCGTTACACGGATTTATCAGAAATATTTTGAAAATCCCACTCCACAGAATATGCCTATCCTCGAAGATTTGTACGAGGAAATAAAGAAACAGCCGGAACAGGAAGCCGGGCGTATAGCCTCTGCTTTGGAGCTGTATGTCAAGGGCAGCCTTAATGTTTTCAATCATCATACGAATGTGGATATTTCAAACCGTATCGTTTGTTTTGATATTAAGGAGCTTGGAAAGCAGCTTAAAAAACTCGGAATGTTGGTTGTTCAGGACCAGATATGGAACAGAGTTACGATAAACCGGAACGAGCATAAGTCCACACGCTATTACTGTGATGAATTTCACCTGTTGTTAAAAGATGAGCAGACGGCGGCATACTCGGTTGAGATTTGGAAGCGTTTCAGAAAATGGGGCGGTATTCCGACAGGGATAACGCAGAATGTGAAAGACCTGCTTTCAAGCGCTGAAATCGAAAACATATTTGAAAACAGCGACTACATTTATATGCTGAATCAGGCGCAGGGCGACAGAGAAATCCTTGCGAAAAAATTAGGCATATCACCGCAGCAGCTTTCTTATGTAACGCAGTCGGGAGCCGGCGAGGGACTTTTATTCTACGGCAACACCATAATTCCCTTTATAGACCGTTTCCCGAAAGATACAAAATTGTATTCGTTAATGACGACTGTTCCGCAAGAGGTGGCAGGCAGTGAATAACTTAACGCATTTAAGCCTGTTTTCGGGCATAGGCGGAATTGATTTGGCGGCGGAAGCGGCAGGCTTTGAAACGGTGTGCCAGTGCGAATGGGCGGACTATCCGACAAGCGTACTTGAAAAGCGGTGGCCGACCGTGCCTCGCTTTCGTGATATTACTACTTTGACAAAGGAGGGATTTTTTGAAAAAACAGGACGAAAAACAGTTACCCTCATATCCGGCGGCTTCCCGTGCCAGCCGTTCTCATCGGCAGGACGGCAAAAAGGATTTGCCGACGCTCGGTATCTCTGGCCTGAAATGGTCAGAGTTATTTCCGAAATCAAGCCCCATTGGGTGCTTGGGGAGAATGTTGCCGGGTTTATCAATATGGGGCTCGACAAAACGATATTTGACTTGGAGCGTGCGGGCTACGCTGTTCAAACATTCGTATATCCGGCTTGCGGCGTCGGCGCGTGGCACGAGCGCACAAGAACTTTTATCGTGGGCGCTGATGTTTCCCACACCCCTTGCCTCCGACGACAGAACTGTAAAGGAAGCAATGAGTATGAACGTGTACCTCTCGGACAATGGGATATTCCGCAAGGTGAACAGGAACGGCACAAAATGGAGCCTTCCTCTGTCGGCGGCGGTGTTTTACTTAACGCCGATAGCGTCGGACGGAATGAGGTCAACCTTCAAGCCGGAGGTAATGCTCAAAAGCAAGGACAAGGCAAACTTGGCGGCACAGATTATACGGCTGGAAAATCCGCACTCGGAAACGGCAGCGCTCAATCCCGATTGGGTGGAATGGTTAATGGGTTTTCCTCTTGGCTGGACTGCGGTGTAGACGATATTTACCGTTGCGCTTCTAAAAAGTGGCTTACGGAAAACTTTGATAATATTGCGTGCAGGCGCTGCCTGCTGGACGGACGCAGGCTGTGGCAACGGGAGCCTGACGGTATTCCCCGTATAACAGAGGACACAGCCGGCAGAGCCGACAGATTAAAAACGCTCGGAAATGCCGTCTGCCCTCCGCAGGTTTTCCCCATACTCAAATGTATTGCAGATATTGAAACGGGAGCGTGCATAAATAATTGTGTGTTTGGAAAATAAAATTCACTCATAAAATGTATCAAAAAAATTTATTGCAGCATAATATATTTTGTAAAGCAAAGTATTGACTTTTGCTTTACAAAATGCTATAATAAATACACAAGGCGAAAGGAGTGGATTTTATGGCACAGGCTATGGTTAATTTTCGTATGGACGCTGACTTGAAAAAATCAATGGAACAGACCTGTCAGGAAATGGGTATGTCAATGACTACCGCATTTACCATTTTTGCAACAAAGGTCAGCAGAGAAAAACGCATACCTTTTGAAATATCAGCCGATCCGTTTTATTCCGAAAGCAATATGAAACATTTGAGCAAGGTTATTTCTGATATTGAAACAGGAAAGGCGAAGCTGGTGGAACACGAGCTTATCGAAGAGGATTAAGCTATGAGGTTACTATGGGACGAAAGTGCGTGGGAGGACTACTGTTATTGGCAGACGCAAGATAAAAAGACATTAAAAAAGATAAATGCTTTAATTAAAGATATTCAGCGTGATACTTTTTCCGGACTTGGCAAGCCGGAACCGCTCAAATTAAATTTAAGCGGTTGGTGGAGCAGACGGATAGATGATGAAAACAGAATTGTATATAAGCTGTCCGACGGAAATATAATTATTGCGTCTTGTAAAGGTCATTACGAAGATTAAAAAATTAAATCACCGAAAAAGGAACATTGACGAAAATTCAATGTTCTTTTTTTGCGCTCTTTTTAGGAGGCGGATAATGGATAATGAAAAATTAAATTCAAGCGGCTGCTTGGATAAAACCGCATTTGAAGCGATAAAGAATGTTCGGCGTGAGGAACGCAAAAAGCTGATTGCGGAAATAAAAGAGCTCGCCGCAAGGTACGGCTATGAAATTGACTGCCGTATAGATTTGAAAGAAATTAAGGAGGCGGATATGGTATGACAACAACCGATTGCACAACAGATTACGGCGGATATGAAAGATATTCGGACGATAAACTCTTTCACGGCGCCGGTCTTAAAATCGACCGCAGCGTTTATTATAAAGGTGATTGCGATATTTCGGATTTGATAACAAAATCCGTAAAAGAGGTTGAGAATTTGCGTGATGAAAGTATCGGTAAAGAAAACGCGGCATACGAAAAGGTGTTACAGGCAGTTGCGGAATGGGAAAAGTCGGCGCTTGCTACCAAACGACATAAACGGGCGCTTGAATATCTGACCGCACCGCCTGTCGAACATACAAGCAATCAATGGACAGTCGATGATTACGATTACAAAGTGCGCAGCAATATGGTTTATCTTATGAAATACAGAATTGATAAGCGGCAGAGCCGGAACGGAACAATAAAATGGGACGTTGAATTAAGTGTTAAAACTCAAAGTGTACAATGGCAAAGCGCTTTTGTACTTGAACGCCGAGAGAAAACCTTTTCGAGTGAGGAATCAGCACAGAAGTATATCGACGGCAAAATTAAAGCCTATGATTACTTGTTTACGGAAATATCCCCCGTTATTCCCGACATTGATAAATCTCATTTTTGTGTGAACGGCGTATTGCTGCCGGGATATACAACGGTTTCTATGCAGAAAGAAAAAGAGAAAAAGGCGTCAATCCGAAAACAGTTAAGCGAACTGAAAGCCGATAAACCGACGGAACAGAAACAGTTAAAAACTCGCACAAAGGAGGTCAGCATATGAGAAAAGGAAACGATTATACGGTGTATGACAATGATACGCTTACACCGGGTTATAAGGCTAAAATCGAGCATACCGTGTATAGCGGCAGTGAGTCCGATTTGTCAGACCTGTTAAAATTAACGGTTGGCGATATTTCCGCATTGAAAGAAAAAAGTACCGCGCAGGAACAGGCGGCATACGAAAAAGCTATTGACGCCTTAAAGGATTGGGAAGCGCTTGCGGCAAATACGAGAAAATATGAAAAGGCGCTTGATTATAAAAATGTGCCGGAGGTTTCGCATACCTCAAACAAATGGGAAAAGGACGGTGCCGACAGGTTTACCATAAGCAACAAGGTATATAAAATGACCTACAATATATATGAGCGTTCAAGCTGGCGGAACGATACCGTAAAATATGACGTCAGGTGGAATATTTACACAAACAGACCCGATTATACAAACTCATACAAGGTTGCAGGTCAGGAACGGGTGTGTGCTACACGCGTGGAAGCCGAGAAATACATACAAGGCAGAATTAAGGCGTATTCACACTTGTTTACGGAAATATCACCGCCTATACCGAAAGACTTGGAAAAATCCTTTATGGTACACGGTTATTTATTACCGGGCTATGTTACGGAGGAAATGCAGAAAGCAGCGGCGGAAAAACCGGCAGAAAAAAAGCCGTCAATCCGAAAGCAGCTTAATGAGCTGAAAGCCGACCAAAAGAAAAATCCGCAGGAGCCGCAGAAAACACGCCCCGAAAATGAAATCGGATAAGGCGGTGTCTATATGCGTAACGATAAAGAATTTAAGGCGAAAAACCGTGACGAAAGCTATGTAAAGGATAAACGCCCCGATATTCAGCTCGGACGGCATACAGAGATTGAAAAACAAAAACCGCCCATTACACCGTCAAAGAAAAACCGTATGTATCGGGCAAGGCAAACTGAAAACACGGCTGCTAATTCCGAAAATACTTCTGCTGAAGCAAAGATTGATATTTCCGTTTCTAAAACAGCAGATAATAATGCTCCCGTTCCGGCAGACAGCACAGCACAATTCAGCGACAAGGATACTGAGCCGACCGAAGCGGAAAATATACCGCAGGACATTCAGCCGGATATTCCGAAAGCCGAGCCTTCCTATTCCTCTGCCGCAAAGAAAAAGAAATATCGCAGCAAAATGTATCGTATGCAGAAGCAGCCGAAAAGCGTTGATTACAATTTTGCAGAGCAAGCGCAAAAATCCGACGACTACGATATTTCCGAAAAGGCACAGGAAAACGAGACGGAATGTTCAAAAAATACGGATATGGATTTTTCGGAAAGCAAAGCTGAAAGGGACAGTAATATTCCGTTTGACAGCGTGAGGGACACAAAAACCGAAACGGATAAAAAATCTGCTCATAAAAAGCGGCAAAAGCTGTCTTTTGATAAATCGGATAAAACCGAAAATGCTGAATCAGCTTCATCAGCCGATAACACAAAATCCGATACACCTAAATCCGACAGCGGCGACATTCCTTTTGACAGAGTAAACAGGCGTGTTGAAAAGTATGAGAAAAAGGCTGAAAAGGCAAAATCCAAAGCTGAAAAAGCTAAACAAGATTTACCGCACAAAAGGAAAATCAAGCGCAAGCGGCTGTATGACGAGCAAAAGCAAAAACCGAAAAACCGTTTGCAGTTTGAAAAAGAGGTCAAGCCTCAATCGGATTTGTACCACCGATCCCCTGTCAAGACAAGCCGTGAAGCCTTGCAGCATACGGCGCTTAACAAGCTGCACACAAAGGTTGCGGAGGTTGAAAATGAGAACAGCGGTGTTGAAGCGGCACACCAAACGGAACAAAAGGCGGAAAGCCTTGCACAATACAGCGTCAGAACGGCAAAATATATTGACGGTCAAAGAAAAGCGGTGCCGTACAAAAAAGCTGCACGCTTAAAGGTCAAGGCGGAAAAAGCGGAAATTAAGGCGGCGTATGAAAAAACGCTTGCGGAAAATCCGTCGCTGAAAAAATCAGCGTTAAAGAAATTCCGTCAAAAACAGCAGATAAAGAAAAAATACCAAAAGGCAAAGCGAGCCGAACAGACGGCAAAGCAGGCAAAAAAGGCGGCGCAGAACGCAGAAAAAGCAGCGTCACGGCTTGCGGCGTTTGTATGGCGGCATAAAGCTGTGTTCGGTATCATTCTTGCAATCGTGCTTTTGATTGCTTGGCTGGCTACGGCTCTTTCCTCTTGTTCCGTTATCGGTACGACGGGATTTAATTCGATAATGGTATCGTCATACTTTGCGGAGGACGAGGATATTTATGCGGCTGAAAATTACTACAACGGTTTGGAGCAGAATTTGCAGAGCAAAATTGATAATATCGAAAATGAGTATTCGGGATATGATGAATACAATTATAACTTGGCGGGTATCGGTCATAACCCGTATGAGCTGATTTCATATCTTACGGCGGTATATCAGGATTTTAAGTTTGCAGATATACGGAACAATTTGGACAATTTATTCAATGCACAATATCACCTACAAATTACCGAAACAAGCCGTCAACAGACAGACGAGGACGGAAACGAATACACCTATAAAATTCTCAATGTTACGCTTGTGAACGAGGGTATGACAACCACGCTCACGGCAGACCAAAGAGAGCTTTACGATATTTACCTTGTCAGCAAGGGCAACCGTGATTATCTGTTTGCGGACGATATTTATTCAAACATAACGCAAAGCCCGTACAACGATTACACAATTCCGGGCGAGGCTCTTACGGACGAAACATTCCGAAAGCTGATAACCGAAGCCGAGAAGTATTTGGGCTATCCGTATGTTTGGGGCGGCAGCAGTCCGCAGACCTCGTTTGACTGTTCGGGATTTGTGTGCTGGGTATTCAAAAATTCCGGCGTATATCCTCTCGGCAGGACAACGGCACAGGGCATTTTCGACCGGTGTACTCCCGTCAGACCGTCGGACGCAAAGCCCGGCGATATTATTTTCTTCACGGGGACATATAACAGCGGCTGCTCGGTATCACACGTCGGCATTTATGTTGGTAACGGTATGATGATTCATTGCGGCAACCCCATTTCTTATGCAAGCGTCAACTCAAATTATTGGACGCAGCACTTTTACGCCTATGGGCGACTAAACTAAAAATAAATTTAACGGAGGTATTTTATACAATGGCAACAGTAACAAAAATTGATAAGGACATTGCGGCGGCAAAATCGAAAATTGCAGAACTGCAAAAGAAAATCAGAGAGCTTGAAACAAAGCGCGTCGAGGCTGAAAACTTGCAGATTGTCAAGCTGGTTAAGACGGTCAATATCGACAACAAGACCTTGACGGCATTGCTCAAAGCCTACGCAACGGGTGAGTTTGAACTGCCCGAAAAATACAAGGCAGAGCTTGAGAACAAGGAGGACACGGATAATGAAAATGAACAGAATTAAATTTGCGGCGGCGGTATTTACCGCCGTTTTCGCTTTATCGGGAATGACGGCGTTTGCACAGAGCAACGCTCCGGCAGAAACACCTACCGAAACCGTCATTGAGGACAACCGAACATTAACGCCAAAAGGCAATGCACAGCTTATAGATGATGTTTCGGACAATGAAAATTTGCAGTTTATCACCGTAACCGCATGGGACGGGAATGTTTTTTACTTCGTGATTGACAAGGGCGCACAAAGCGAAAATGTGTATTTTTTGAATACAGTTGACGAAAGCGACCTTGAGGCTCTTGTAGAGAAGTCGGACAAGAAACCGACATCAACCGCAAAGCCGGAGCAGACGGAAAACACGGCTGAAACGGATTCAACAGAGAATGATAAAAAGAACACAGACAGCAAGACTGAAAAAACCGAACAGCCGGAGCAAAACAGGCCGAAAAACAATTCCGGCCTGTTTATCATTCTTGCGCTTGCGGCGGCTGCCGGAATTGGCGGCTATTATTACAAGGTAATCTTGCCGAAAAAGAAACTTGAACAGGCGGACGATTTGGACGACTTCGATTTTGAGGACGAGGACACCGAAACCGTTGTAAATGAGGACGATACGGAGGACAGTGAGTAATGAAACTGATTATAGCGGAAAAGCCGTCTGTTGCCGTTGCAATCGCAAAGGTGCTTGGAATCAGCGGCAAAAAGGACGGATATATTGAAAACGGTGAATATATCATTTCTTGGTGTATCGGGCATTTGGTAGCGGCGGCATTTCCCGAAGAATACGACGCAAAATATTCAAAGTGGGATTATGCCGATTTGCCTATCATTCCCGATAGCTTCAAGTACAAAATCTACGGCGATAAACAAAAACAGTTTAAGGTTATAAAAAGACTTATGCACAGAAAAGATGTTACCGAAATCGTGAATGCCTGCGATGCCGGGCGCGAGGGCGAGCTGATTTTCAGGCTCGTTTACAATATGGCGAATTGCAAAAAACCTATCAAAAGGCTTTGGATTTCATCAATGGAAAATGCAGCGATCCGTGAGGGCTTTGAAAACCTAAAGGACGGCGGCGAGTATGACAATTTGTATTATTCCGCACTTTGCAGAATGTGGGCGGATTGGATAGTCGGTATCAATGCAACAAGGCTGTTTTCAATTCTCTACGGAAAAACATTAAATATCGGCAGAGTGCAAACGCCTACGCTTGCTCTTTTATGCGACAGGCATAACAAAATAGCATTTTTCCGAAAAGAAAAGTATTTTACGGTTGAACTCACGCTCGGCGGCGTGAAAGCGGAAACCGAAAGACTTGACAATGAGAATACGTCAAAAGAAATTATAACGGCTTGTGAACACTCGCAGGCCGTTTGTGTTTCCGTAACCAAAGAAACCAAAACCGAACAGCCGCCGAAACTGTTTGATTTAACAACGCTGCAAAGGGCAGCAAACTGGATTTACGGCTATACCGCAAAGCAGACGCTTGACTACGCACAGGCATTATACGAAAAGAAACTTATCACCTATCCCCGAACGGACAGCCGATATTTGACGGAGGATATGGTGGAAACGGCAACGGCGGTTATTCGTCTCGGTGCGGATATACCGCCGTTTGACAAAGCCCCCGATTTCTTCCCCGAAATATCCCGTATGATAAACAACAGCAAGGTATCAGACCACCACGCCCTTATTCCCACGCTTGAAATTGAAAAGGCGGATTTGTCGGCAATTCCGACGGGTGAGCTGAATATTCTGAAACTTGTTTTATGCCGGATAATTTCAGCGTCGGCGGAAAGTTATGTCTATGAAAATACTACTGCTGTGTTCGAGTGCGGCGGATATACCTTTACGGCAAAGGGCAAAGAAATTGTTTCGGAGGGCTTTTGGACAATAGAAAAGCTGATATATCCAAAAACGGATAATGCGGAATCAGCGCCGCTTGTGAAATTCTATAAAGGGCAGTTATTCGCAGGAGCAGCGCCGGAGCTTAAAGAGAAATACACCCAGCCCCCGAAACCGTACACAGAGGACACGCTGTTATCTGCAATGGAAGCAGCGGGTGCAAAAGAGACAACCGACAGCGCAGAGCGTAAGGGACTTGGCACTCCGGCAACCAGAGCCGCCATTTTGGAAAAGCTGGTACAAACGGGATTTGCACAGAGAAACGGTCGGCAGATAACGCCCACCAAAAACGGAATACTGCTTGTTTCCGTTCTGCCCGACACACTCATATCCGCACAGCTCACGGCAGAATGGGAAAATCAGCTTGCTTTAATATCCAAAGGCGAATCAAGCCCGAAAGAATTTATGCAGGGCATTAAAAGTATGATAACCGAGCTTACACAGCGATACCGTGAATTTGACAGCACAAGAGAAAATCCGTTTAAGTCCGAAACCCAAAATAACAGCTTGGAGGTGTGATTATGCGTGAAGTTGACAAGCGATATTATAAAATCAATATAGCCGGCACAGACCGTATTTTCACGAATGTTTACAGAGTCGGCGACCGTTATTCTGCATACGAAGCAGATAAAAACGGCAAGCCCGGTAAATTTCTTTACAGTCTGTCGCAGGCGGAAATTGACAGAGCCGTAATATCGGGCAGCGTTGATTTCAAAGAAAAAGATTACAGCTATATCTACAAAGGTTTTTTGGTGAACGCTGCCGAGTACGACAACGGAAATAAGGAAACCTCCGGCGTGTGGATATACTTTCCGGCAAAAGAAAACGAAGTCCGTACAGCATTTGAGAATATAGGTCTTTCGCCGGACGCTGACAGCGGCAAATACTTTTTTGACGACTTCAAAAGCAATATTAAATCTATTGAAAGTCTGCTTGACAAGGATTTATCTGTCGCCGATTTGCAGGACACCTCAGAAAAATTAAACGAGCTTCCAAACTTTGAAATATTAAAGCTCAACGCCGTTATGGAAACAAACGCAAAATGTAATTCATTTGCGGAACTTACGGAATTTGCATATAACACCGACTATTACGATTTAATTCCCGGCGCAAGCAATATAAGGGAGCTTGGCATAAACCTTGTTTATTCCTCCGGGATATTTGAGGGCTTACCGACAATGTATAGGGACGCAATCGAGGCTGAAAACTTTGGCAGGTATATAGCCGAAGCGGAACAGGGTATTTTCACTTCCAAAGGCTACATTTCTCGTTCCGGCGACGAATGGCACAATGTTTGTTTGCAGAATTTTGAGCCGAAACCGTTAAAACAAAACGGCATTGACGACAGGTTTATTGACACAACGGAAATACTTGCGGTTGATTTGGATAGTTTTTTCCGCAGTTTAAGCGAAGATTACAGTTGGCTTGCAGGCGATCCCACAAAGGCAAAAGATAAAATTGCATACGATTTGAGAAACGGCAGTACAGATGCGGTACGCCGTCAGCTCGGCAGCTTTATGAAAGAGTATCATTTGGATAAATCGGATATACAGCCGTTTTTAAGCCGTATTGCAAGATTTGAAAGGTGCAAGGGCATTGAAAAAGCAAAGCCGAACTCCATAAAAGAACAGTTAAAACAGGCGAAAAATTCACAGCAGCCGAAAAAATCAAAGCATAGAGAGGAATGTTTGTAATGAATATTCCGATCACCGACAGTATAATGCGCATTGATACAAGCAGAGATAATTTTAATATGCAGGATATTGAAAACCGCCGCTTTATGTTCGATCCGAAAACGTCAACGCTGATTTTAGGGTATCAGTACAGAAACGGCGAGCTTATTTCATCACATGCAGACGAATACGCAAAAGCAGGCGCAAGCGAGCTGTTTGACGATTTTGTTCGTGGCTGGATAGGCACAAGCAAAGAATATACGGACGGGGTAATTCATTTTGCCCCGTCTGTTTCCGAAAAAAATATTACGCTTTTTGAAAAGGCGTTTGATACGCTTGAAATGTTTAAGAATAACGGAGCAAGAAAAAATACGGTTGTTCGAGGGCTCGGCAGAGCTTGGGAGCAGCCTTTTTCAGATTTGATAAAGGAGGTCGATTTAATGGCAGAAAATATTTCATCGGTAACGCCAATTGAATTTACGGGCAAATCTCAAAAAGAGAAAGTCAAGGAAATTACCGACAAATTGGAGCAAGGCATTAAGGACTTATTTAACAGCGACAGATACAAGGAGTATTTGTCGGCAATGTCAAAATTCCATAATTACAGCTTTCGGAATACAATATTGATTTTAATGCAAAAGCCGGACGCTTCGTACATAGCCGGTTTTAACACTTGGAAAAATGAATTTAAGCGTGCTGTCAGAAAGGGCGAAAAGGGTATCAAAATTCTTGCCCCTGCTCCGTACAAAAAAGAAATTGAGGAAACGGCACACGACAAAAACGGAAATCCGATATTGAACGCAGACGGCAGCAACCGTACCACCACAAAAACAATCACCGTTCCGGCATTTAAGATAACAACGGTATTTGACCTGTCGCAGACGGACGGAAAAGAGATCCCCACGATAGCGAATCAGCTTACGGGCAATGTTGAGGACTACGAAAAGTTTTTCAAAGCGTTAAAGGCAATATCGCCCGTACCCGTTGAGCTTGAAGATATAGACCGCGCGGCAAACGGATATTATCACCTGACCGAAAAAAGAATTGCCGTGCGTAATGATTTGTCGGAAATGCAGACAATAAAAACCACCATTCACGAAATCGCTCACGCAAAGCTGCACGCACTTCCCGAAAAGGAAGAAAATGAGGTTATCGAGGACGACAGACCGGATAACCGCACCCGTGAAGTGCAGGCGGAAAGCGTTGCATATACCGTATGTCAGCATTTCGGGATTGACACCTCCGACTACTCTTTCGGATATGTGGCAGGCTGGAGCAGTGGCAAGGAAACGGAGGAATTAAAGGCGTCGCTTGAAGTGATACGCACTACGGCGGACGAAATGATTACGGATATATCCGAAAAGTTAAAGGAGCTTGAAAAGGAAAAATCCGTTGACTTAAATTCCGATATTTCCGCTTGGTACGCTGCGGAATTTTCGGACGACGAGATGAAAGATGAAATCTACACGGGCGTATCTTTTCAAAAGCTCAATGATATGCTTTCCTCAAACGACCTTTACAGCATTATCGGAGTTGACGATACAGTAGTCAGAGAACGGTGTTTTTCAAAACTTGCCGAGCTTATGCAGGTTGATTATTCGGTTATTTATGAAAAGTGGCTTAATGCGGAAATTCCCGATATGTTAAATCCGGCAAAACAGCCGATAGTTACAATTTTGTGGTCGGAAAGTCTGTATTTTGAAACGGGGCAGAAAATGCCGCTTAACAAGGCTGATAAACTTTTTATATATCTTGACGAAAGCTATCCCGAAAATCAAGGCTACGACAAAACAAAATTCCGCATTGATTATATGTATAACGGTATGCGTGATAATTATATAGGCAGATACGATATAGGCGACCGTGAAAACGGGCTTATCAATCATATAGAAAATCATTTTAAGGGAAGCATTACGCCGGAGTATTTGGAATCTGTACGGCAGGCAACAGGACAAAAGGGCGTCGATGAAGTGACGGACAGTGCAAATACGGCATTAAACCTTTTCGTTCCGTATCTGCGTCTGCATATCAGTATGTCTGAAATTGAGGAAACGGCAAATATGGCATTGAAAGATAAAACCGTTTCCGAAACGGATAAGGCGTATTACAGCGCAATGTGCGATTATGTTCACAACAGCAGAGTAACTCTGAATACCGCTCTCGGTGAGGTTAAATTGCCGGAGCCGCCGCAAAAAGAGGATTTTATCGGTACGCCCACTATGGCGAAATCAGAGCAGAAAGCAAAGACGGCGCAGAAAACAGATAAAAAGCCCTCTATCCGTAAGCAGCTTAAAGAGGAAAAGGCCAAAACTGGAAAAGCGCCGAAAAAGCCGGCGAAATCAAAGAAAAAGGAGGACATATCACTATGACACGATTTTCAGACGAAGAAAAAAGCATAATCGGAATGTATAATACCGCTGACCGTGTGGGGCTTATCGTTAAAATCAAAGAAGCACTCCCGTATATTGAGGACGCAGATTTGAAAGATACGGCGGCGAATATTGTTTCAAAATTGGTCGGTATGACCGATAAAGAGTTTGCGGATTTGGAGGTAAGGTAATGACAGTAAATAATTTTCTTGAAAATGAATTAAAAAAGATATTTGGCAATGACGATATGTTTTCAAATACAAAATATGTATCGGGTAGTTGCTACGGCGAGCTTGATAATGATTTGAAAGTGAAATGCAGAATTACCGACAGCAGCGTATATCAAGATTACGATACAGTCGAAATTTCAATTATTAACAGAAAAGAAGGCGTTGTCGATGCTCACAGCATAAAATTTGTGGATATATGGGGTAGATTTCCCGTGCCGAACAATCCCAATTTTCCTGACGGTATTGTGCCTCATATATGGGTATACAACGGAAAAACAGAATGGTACAGTCCCATACCGAAAGACAATCAGTATATGATGTTACGGAAATGTATAAGAGATTATCTGGATATTTTTCGTGATAACCATTTGGAGCGTGAACAAAAGCCGTCAATAAAAAAACAGCTTGCGGATAAAAAGAAAACACAATCAAAAAAAATCGTAAAAAGCAAACAGAATGATTTGGAGGTGTGAGTATGGCGGAATTTTATTTTACGGCGGCAATCGCAAACGGCTACGAATACAGGAATACGCCGGATAATTACCGGCATTTTTTAATGGAATTACCCGTAAACAAAGAGGAACTGACATATATTTTTAAGGAAATCGGGCTTGAGCTTGACGCAAAGCCCGGCGAGTATATTTTTGAAATTGCGGATTTTTATTTACCCGGCATCAATGCAAAAAGACTGTTCAAGGAAACCGAAAACATTGACGAGCTTAATTACTTGGCGGATATTTTATCTAATCTTGACGGCAACGAATATCAGGTGTTTACGGCTGCGGTCAAGGCGCAGGAACATACAAGGAGCGTTGCCGACCTTATAAACCTTGCCCTGAATACGGAGTGTTACAGCTTTATTCCCGACATATCCGACTATGACGACTACGGCAGATACAAAGCCGAAGAAAGCGGAATAAAAATAGGCGAGCTTGGCGATTTGGAGGACTTTGTGAACTTTTGGGACTATGGCGAACGGTGTAAAAAGGACAATAAAGCCGTATTTCTTGACAGCTGTGGAGTTTTGGAAAACAGCGGTTCTGAATTTACCGAAAGATACAACGGTGACCTGAATACAATTCCGAAAGAATATTCCATAACAACAGACGCATTATCGGAAATTGAAATTGAGGATTCTATGGGGCTGGCTGTTCGGATTGACGAGTATTTAAGAGCAAATCACCCCGACTATGACCGTGTGTATTCTGAAATTATTGAAATGCAGCAGGATTTGTCGGACAATATTCTGCACGGTAAAACCCATAGAATAAAGCAAGTTTTTAATGAAATGGGCTTGACCTCTGCCGATGAGCCGTATAAGAGCCTGTGCGAATTTGAGAAAAACTATCCGAAAAGGCTTTTTATGATATATCAGCTCAAAGATGACGACAGCACAAGATGGCTGCGCTTTGAGAGCTTGGAGCAGATTAAAAAAGATAAGCAGCTGCCAATTATCGAAAATTATGAGCTTATTTATTCCGCACAAATGAAAGCCGATACAACATTGGAAAGCATTTTCACGGAATTTAACACAAACCGCCCTTATGATTTTTACGGACACAGTTTAAGTGTTTCGGATATTGTTGTATTGTCCGATAAGGGTAAAAATAACGCCTATTACTGCGATAAAGCAGGCTGGGAAAAGGTCGATAAATTTTTCGATTATGTTCACACACACTCGGCAGCAATAAGCAATTACAAGGGTATGACAGCATTTGTCGGTTGTGATAATAAGCTGTATTTGGGTAAAAGCGAAAATTATCTTTTCAGCGATAACGGTTTTGCATACTATGACAACAGCGATAAATCGCTCACATATATAACGGATAATTTAACGCTTTACCCGTTCCTGTACGGAAGCGGCTGGGTATGCAGTCAGCAGGAAATGCTCGATAACGGCAGTTTTACAAAAGAAGTCTATGCAGAGTTTGACAGACTGCAAAAGGGCGTATTATCTCAATTTGAACAGATACGGGAACTGAAATTTGCTGATAAGCCCTTTAATTATCTTGAAACGGCTGAAAAGCAGACAGAACAAAACTACAACAAAATTGACGGCATTATCAATAATGAGCCGCCGGAGGATCGCAAAAAGCCGTCTATCAAGCAGCAGTTAAATCAAGCAAAAAAGGAGCAAGGCGAGCGAGAAGACAAAAAACCGCCCTCGCACAAGCCGCCGGAGCTATGAAAGACAGAATAGACCTTACTCCGAAACAAAGCAGAAAGGTAAACGCCCTTATAAAACGGCTGTGCTGTAATTATGATAACGGAAATTGTATAAGGCTTGACGACGGCGATCCGTGCGTGTGCGTTCAATGTATAACTTATTCGCATATTATCTGTAAATGGTTTAGAATCGCCGTACTTCCGGCAGATAAGGATTTGTATATTGAGCTTGCAAGACCGAAAAACACACGAATTTGTCAAAATTGCAGAAAGCCGTACGAAGCGGCAAACAACAAATTCAAGTATTGCCCCGTATGCAGAAAAATTGTAATACGAAAGCAAAAGGCAAATTATATACGCAAAAGGCGGTCGGGTATGTAGAAAATATAAGCCTAAAAAACAGCGTAAAATAAGGGTTTTTAACCGCTGAAACCGACAGGGTAATATAATTCCTCTAAAACCTGCGAAAATGACAATTTCATTTTCTACATTTAACAGGGGTACAAACCGTACCCTTGTTGCAAAAAAACATAAAAATACCGTGATACATTCTATCTTAAACGATAGGCGTATCACGGTTTATTTTTTTGTGTTGATTACCACGCATTTTTTGACAGCGTATTCGTATGCAAGTTTTGTACCGCTTTGCGGCTGATATTCTATTAAATCTTTACGGCTGTGTTTCCGCTTGGGCGGTACATAGTTTTCATCATAGAACACAATACAATATTTGCTTTTGTTTATCATTTCATAGTTTCGCTCTATATATGCTGCTTTTCCGGCGTCTATCATTTTTTCTGGATAGTATGTATCTTCAAAGCGTTCCAAAAGATAGTTTCGGTAAGAATCGTCTATGTACGGAAATTCGGCGCGCACATATATTCTTTTTATATGCGGATATTTTTCTTTCAGCTCCGTAACGATACTGTGGCATAAATCGTCAAAGCGGCTTTTGCTCCCGAACAAAAAAATATCAACGCCGTGCGTTGTGATTAAATCCTCAACAGCGTCATAAACAGCCCTTTTCAGTTCGTTTGTTTCTTTAATTTTCCTGTGCCCGAAAAAGCAGCAGCAATGTAATTTATCATTCATTATATCCGTTCCTTTTGGTATGTACTTCTAACATTATACCATTTTCTGCCCCATAAGTCAAGTCAGAGGTTTAGTATTCGTTATTACGGCACATTCTAAAATAAAGGTATTGAGTTTATAATAAATACTATAAGCATTATTTTTTTACTTATGCGGTATGATTGGAGTGGTTGAATGAATAAATTTGATAAAAACAATGCTGAAATCGGTGAGCGAATAAAGGAAGTCAGATTAAAAAGAGGTATGACGCAGGAAACGCTGTCAGAGAAAGCCGGTGTTTGCAATCCCCAGCAGATAAGCAATATCGAAAGAGGTTTGTCGGGTATGTCTATTGCAAAGTTTAAGGATATTTGCACGGCACTTGACATTGACGCCGACTACATTCTTTTCGGTGTGTCAACTCATAATGTTGAAACGATACTGAATAAGTACATTAAAGAAATGACAAACGAGCAGGTAACAAACCTTTTGGAAATGGTTAAGGCTTATGCAAAGACCTGCGGAATCGAGGAAAAGTGAATATTGCTATAAAAATACCGTGATACATTCTATCTTAAACGATAGGCGTATCACGGTTTATTTTTTTATGCGGTTATCAGCTTAACAGCGGTGTACGGCACATAGCAGACAGCGACAAGCAATTTCCATATCAAGATTATGCCGCCGATTACGGCGCCTATTGCTATGTTGGCAGCAGTCATAAAAATGCCGACGCCCGGATTTCCGATAAAGACCGGCAGTGTGAACATGAACCGTATTCCGAAAGGTATTCCGCAAAGCATTAAAAGATACATATAATTGACCGATCCGTTTGCTATACAAAGCCCGGCGAACAGGTTATACAAAAGTATTGCGGTTATTATCGGAGCTATGCTCTTTTTTATAAACCGTATTAAAATATCCGTTCTTGTCATTTTTGAACACTCCTTGTCTGCGCTTCTTTGAGCAGCTTTCTTGCCTGTGTAAACATTACGGTATCGGCAGCGGGAATATCTAAATATATTCGGTCAACGCCGATTTCCTCATTCGGAACATAGGCGGGATTTATCGACTGATAGATTTTTGTGTATGCCTCTTTGAGTGCGGTGTCATAATCTTTTGTGCCATTCTCAACCTCTGTAATAATATCCGATAAGAGCAGTTTTGCGGCTGTTTCCTTTTCTGCATAGTATTCAGGTCTTAAATAAACATCACGATAATAAATGAGTGCGTTCCGCGCGACAGCGGCTAAATCAAGATAACCGTAACCGTTTGTGTTCCCGGCAAGCACGGCATTAAATACTGCGTTATGAGCTTTGCACCAAGCAGGCTGATAACCTAAACCGTTTTGCACCTCGTCAAGAATCGGGTTAATCAGATTTTCCGTTATTGCAATGCTTTCGGGTGTTGCGTTTTCCGGTGCACACTCGACCGGGATTTCTGCGGCATATGCCGACTGTGTAATTGCGGCGGTGAGTATTGCCGTCAATAAGATGTTTTTTCCTCGTTTCATTTTCAAGTCCTCCGTTATTCTATAATTTCATTGTTTGCGGATAGTGCGTCTATCATCATTTGAATACCGAGCCGAAAACCTAACTTAAATTGCATAAGCTCTGTTTCGGTGTAAAGCTCCTCGTTTGCCTCTAACATTCTGTTAAGCGCTGTTAGCTGCGGCTCGGCAAGGTTTTCTTTCAGCTCGTTTTCAAACCGTATGACTAACTTTGACGCCTCCGCATATTTTTTATTCGGTACAATTTTTATGCTGTGCGGGCTGATATTGCCATAGTACAATTCCTCTATAAAATTCATCAAAGCGACCTCCAAACCTTTTTAGTTATATTCATTATACCATATTATTTTTACCGCGCCCAGCCCTATAACGCTACATTTGCGCTACAATTTATTTTTCGATTTCGGGATTGCGTTCTCTCGGACGGTTAAGCAGCGTATCTACATTTGAACGGATAACCTCGATTTCGGCAGATTTTGATTTCAGCTTTTTGTATTCCTCATACAGTTTTGCTTTCCGTTCCGACAGATCCCCGTTGTCCTTTATAAGAGCTTCAAGCGGCGGCGGATTTTTGCCTTTCAGATTTCTTTCGGCAGCCTCATATAAAATCAGTTCTCTTTGGAATTTCCGTGTAAAGCCTTCTTTGTTTTTTACCTTTTGCAATTTCAAATATATAGGTCGGTACTGCCGATATATTTCAAGCTGTTTTATCAGTATCGCATTTTCGCCGATAGCTTTCTCAACCGTCTTTATTTTTTGTGCCGCACCGTCAAAATCGGAATGTATTTTATTTACGGCAGCCTCTAAATCCTCATAGGTAGTCAGATTATTTTCTGTTAAGAAATTAAGTGTTCGGCTTGCCTGTTTCAGATTATATATTTTGCTCCAATGCTCATAGCCTTTGCTTTCCTGTGCCTTGATACAATTCTGAATGTCGATAATGAGGTTGATACGGCGACTTTCTTTTTTCGGTCGGTGTATAGCGTTCTTTGTAATGCGTTCTTTTATGGAATCCTCTGTATAATAACCTCCCAGAGTTTTGCCCCGTATAAACCGCTCACGCCCTGCGGCTCGGAATGATATATGTTTACCGTGTTTTACTTCATATCCGGCGATTTCCATACGCAGCAGAAAATCGGAGTAGTCGAGCGACTTTCGGACAGCTTTGTCAATATCCGCTTTAAGCTGTGCCTTATAGCTTGTGCCTTGTTTTGCCGCCATATATTCGATATAGCTTTTGCCTTTATTTTCATTCTGCGGAATAACCGACAGCCCGTATTCCTCACAAAGCCGGTCGCTTATTTTGCGTGTATCGTAATACCATTTTTTATTGATATGACTGTGCTTGTAATCAACAAAATTCACATCATTAAAAATGATATGGTTATGAATGTGCCCCCGGTCAATATGCGTACTTAAAATGTATTCGTACTTGCCGCCCAGAATTTCATCAGCTAATTTCTTTCCGATTTCGTGAGCCTGTTCCGGCGTTGTTTCGCCCGGCTCAAAGGCTTGTATAAAGTGTCTTGCAAGATGGCTTTCTTTGCCGTTGTCCTTTGCTTTTTTCCTCGTCCATTCAAACTCAATGTCGGCAGTTTCGGGTGTGCAGCCGTAAGAGTCGATAAGCAGCGTTCCGTCGGTCTTTTCGGAATTGCAGATATACTGAATTGCTTTTTTCAGCGTAGAGTTGATAGGATGGTTCTTTGTAACCGCCATATATTCTGTAAATCCCCTTTCAATTCCTCAATGTCTGCTTGATATATGCTGCTTGTGGAATTAACACGCTTTGCAATTTGATTTATGTTTCTGCCGATCCGCTGTAATTCCTTATTCATAGCCTGAATGTCTTTTGTGTCGGTGTATATGATATATCCGTCAATCGCCATTTTCCGCAGATATGCTCCGATTTGATTTGTCGGCACAAGCGACATTTTATGTTCAATCAGCTTTCGTTCCTCGTCTGTTACCGGGCAGCGAAGCACCATTTTTCTTTTTCGGTTTGCCATTAAAAAATCCTCCGTGTATTTATAATAAGGGTTTGGGAATATCCCAAAAATATTTTTACGGCAATTTCAAAGAAATGACCGCCGTAAAAATCGTGAGTGTGGCTACACTCGCTTTGCTTGCTATTCCTTAAAAATTAGTTTTTCCCCTATATTCAATATCTGCTTAAAATCTTGATTTTGTTGCGCAAATTACGGTTAAAACCAATAAAAAAATAGCCTGTAATCGGCTATAATCTTCAAAAATGACTTTGCAATGACAAAAGGAAGCCGGAGACTTATTCCTCCGGCTCTTTGGCTTTCAATATTCCCTTCGCAGTAGCTGTCATAATTGTTAATTCCTTGCTGTTCATAGTATCAATCAGACTGTCGAGTTGTCGCCTTTGCGTTGACTTTTCAGCAGCATTATCAAGAAAAAAGAATTGATCAACTGAAATATAATAACGGGTTACAAGGTCATAAAATACCTGTAAACTTGGCTACTGTCCTTTATTCTCGATATTAGCAAGATAACGAGGAGAAATATATAGTGCGTCACTTACTTTTTTTCGGCTCTCTCCACGCTCGTTCCTTGCGGCCTTTATAGCTGCCCCGAAAGAACTAAAATCGTATAATGGTAATGGTCGCTTTGACATATTTGTTCACCCTATTATATTTTACAGTTCATGTTATGTTTTGTATATGTCTATACAGTTCTTATTATTAGCTTAAATAATTCGAATATTCTTTTATTTTCTATTGACTTTATTCGTATGTCCGTATATAATGAATATTGATAAACTATAACAAGGAGAAGGTTGTAGTATGGAATATATGTCTTGTCCAGAAGCGGCAAAAATATGGGGAATTTCTGAAAGACGGGTACAGAAACTTTGCGAGGAAAACCGTATACCGGGTGTTTCAAAAATCGGCTATATGTGGCTGATTCCGAAAAATTCAGAAAAGCCTATTGATAAGAGGTTAAAAAGGAGCATTGATAATGAACGAAAAAATTTTAGTGGTAGATGATGAAACAGAGATAGCCGATTTAATTCAAGTTTATCTGAATAATGATGGATATACTGTTTATAAATTCTATAATGGTGTTGATGCGTTAAAATGCATTGAGGAAACAGAGATTGATTTGGCAATTTTGGATGTAATGCTACCGGATATTGACGGATTCCGTATCTGTCAGAAAATCAGGGAGAAATTTTATTTTCCGGTAATTATGCTCACGGCCAAAATAGACGATAGCGACAAAATAATGGGGCTTACTATTGGTGCAGATGATTATATCACAAAGCCATTCAATCCTCTGGAAGTTGTTGCACGAGTAAAAACTCAACTGAGACGTTATCAAAGATATAATAATTCTAAACAAAATCAAACTATTGTAAAGAATGAATATGACATAAGAGGTTTAATTATCAATAGGGATAGTCATAAATGTTTTTTGTTTGGGAAAGAAATATCATTAACCCCTATTGAGTTTTCGATTCTTTGGTATCTGTGTGAACATCAAGGTAAGGTCGTCTCATCTGAGGAATTATTTGAAGCTGTATGGAAGGAAAAATATTTGGACAATAACAATACTGTAATGGCTCACATCGGTCGACTTAGAGAGAAAATGAATGAACCTGCCAAAAAGCCAAAATTTATCAAAACAGTTTGGGGGGTTGGGTATGAAATTGAATAAGAAAAACAATTTGCTGACTAACCTTTTCAAAAGTTATATTATACAATGTGTGATTTGGACAGTAATTATTGTTGTTGTTGCTACTATTTTAGGATCAGTTTTGCAAAAAGTTCTTGATAAATATGTTCCAAACTATTATCTTGTGTACAGATCGCTTTATCTTGGCATGGCAGCTATCGTTGTATTGGTAATTTGTATTATAAATATTACTTATAAACTTCTGAAAAAAGTTGTTGCTTATGTGGATGAGCTGCAGCATGCCATGAGTCAGATATTTGACAAAGATATAAATTATGTCGAATTATCACCGGAGCTTGGTGACATAGCAATAAAATTGAATCATTTAAAGCAAGAATCGGAAGATAACGCAAGACTTGCAAAAGAAAATGAACAAAGAAAAAACGATTTGATAATGTACTTAGCGCACGATTTAAAGACGCCTCTATCATCTGTTATTGGTTATCTTACCTTATTACGTGATGAAACACAAATATCAAAAGAATTGCAAACAAAATATCTTTCAATTGCCTTAGACAAAGCGGAACGACTTGAAGATTTAATCAATGAATTTTTTGAAATTACAAGATTTAATCTGTCAAATATTACATTACAATATAGTAAAATAAATCTTAAACGACTACTGGAGCAGCTTGTATATGAGTTTAAGCCATTGCTAAAAGAAAAAAATTTGACTTGTAATCTCAAAATTAAAGAGGATATAACACTACAATGTGATGCAAATAAAATTCAGCGTGTATTTGATAATCTTTTGCGCAACGCTGTAATATATAGTTTCAATGATACAGAAATTCTGATTAATGTTGAAGTTCAAGAAAAGGATGCTATGATCATTTTCCAAAATCATGGAAACACCATTCCGGAAGAAAAGCTGGAACGAATATTCGAACAGTTTTATAGGCTTGATGGTGCGAGAAGTACCAGTAGCGGCGGCGCTGGTCTGGGGCTTGCCATAGCAAAACAAATTATAGAACTTCATAAAGGAACTATTCTTGCAGAAAGCGAAGATGAAAAAATTATATTTACAGTTACACTCCCTCTTTCGTAGGAAAATCGTAAGAATTTCTATAGTAAAAAAAAGAGTTTTCTTGTGGGCAATTTTATAAATAAAGGCTTTTAATCTGATATAATTACTATATTAGATCAAAAGCCTTTATTGCTTTTTCTCAAAGAATATATAACAAGGGGGTATATGATGCAAAAAAGTAAAAAAAGAATTGCAATGTTGCTAATATTATGTACGGCAATTATTCTGTCTGCATGTTCCGTCAATGAACAAACAGAACAAAATGTTGATTCAGTTAATACTAAACAACTTGACGATACAGTAACAGTTAACCGAGGGACTCTTACACCAACACTATCATCTCAAACTATGATTGTTAAATCTTCGGATTTTGTTGTATCTTCTTCTGAACATGGCGTTTTTGAAGCACATGTCACAAGCAGAGATAAAATTGCTGCTGGAGACATAATTGGAAAAGTTTCCGAAACAGAAATCAGATCCCCTGTTGACGGAACAATTATATCTGTCATTTCATCTGATGAAACTGTTCCCAATAATTATCCGATAGCAACTGTAAGATATACAGGATTTGCTTTAAATATTGAAGCAGAAAATTTTTTAAACACTTTACCGGAAAATGCCGAATTAAAAGCAAAATTTCAAGTTTTTGACGGTGTTGGTCCCACAGATGCAGTCGCTGTTGTAGCACCGGTATCAGAAAATAATGAAAATATATCAACGACCTCTCCCGTACAGCAAAACATTGTATTGCAATGTTTGATTGGCAGAGATGTTGATGTAAAGCCGGGACAAGGTGCTACGGTTGTTTTGACCGCAGAAACAGAAAAAGACGTGCTGTTGTTACCACTTTCTGTGATTGCAGGCAGACAAGGCAAAGGATCAGTAACAGTTATAAAAAACGGGGAGCGTGTTCAAACAGATGTAATGTTAGGTGCAACAGACGGAGCATATATAGAGATATTATCCGGCGTAGAAGAAGGAGATGTGGTCTCGTCTATTCCCCCAAATCTTGACCCAAGGAGTAATTCATAATATGGGAAAAATCATTAATGAAAATATAATTCAAATAAAAGATTTGTCAGCTACGGTTAAATTAAATAACGGCGATACTTTAGTAACAGTGAATAATGCTAATATGGAATTGAAAAGAGGTTATAGTTATGCTGTTACTGGTAAATCCGGTTCTGGAAAAACGAGCTTAATATCTATTATAGGATTGCTGAACCGTTCTTATAAGGGAGAGTATTGTTACAATGGGACTTCTGTTTCCTCGCTCACAGATCGCCAGTTATCTATGTTGCGTGCTAATAATATTGGATTTGTTTTTCAAAATTATTCTTTAATCAAGCATTTAAGAGTTTGGGAAAACATTGAGCTGCCATTACTTTATGCAAAAAAAATTTTAGATAAGAGGCAACGAAAAGAAATGATACAAAGTCTCTTGAAAAGTGTTGGGTTGGAAGAAAAAGAAAATGACTATCCCTCTAAATTATCTGGTGGCGAACAGCAGAGAGTTGCTATTGCTCGTGCACTGGCAACATCACCGGAAGTAATTTTATGCGATGAGCCCACAGGTGCATTAGATAAAAAAACCGGTCAGCAAATTATAGAACTCTTATTTCAGCTTGTGCATGAACGTGACATAATGCTTCTATTTGTAACACATGATTCTGATGTTGCAAATATTTGTAATATTATATATGAGATGGACGAAGGGAGGATTCAATGTGTTAAATATGATCCTTAAAGACCTTCGTATCTCTCCTCTAAGAAATATCTTAACAGGTATATCGATGTTTGTAGGAATTATTGCAATGATTAGTTCTGTCTTGGTGGGAACGCTTGGTAAAGAATATTTGATTTCTGTCAATGCACAGATGTATGGATGGAGTCCTACATATTCTTTTTCAATTACAGGATCAGATTTTCAAGATACCATTAAAATGGAGAATTTTTTTCGAGAAATTTACAATACTGATCATTTTGTGGCTGTTACCTTTTCCATGCTGGAAGAGATAACAGTTGCTCCAGTAGCGTCTGTCTCTTCTCTACAAGACATAAGTGACACTGTTTACAAAAAGACTGTACCCGTAGATGTTGTTTTTACTACAAGCACATATAACAAAATCTATAATTTGCCTATGTCATCAGGGGATTGGTTTGATTCTTCGGAAATAAATAAAACTCTGTACATGGTAGTAAATAAAGCAGCACAGAATTATTTTGATACTTCATATGCTGTTGGAAATGTAGAAAGTAGTCTTTCATTAACACCATTTAATGTGGTAGGTACTGTGAATGACGGGACAGATATACCAACTGTATATCTTGACGCCCATTCAATAGAACTACTTGTTCCGAATATGTGGAAAGTAAAAAATGCAACTGTTCATTGGCATTCAGAAGCGGGAATTACCATGAGACAGATGTATTCGTCATTACATGACATTTTAGAAGATACAATAGGAGGAAATTTGGATATCATAGGGAAAAGTGATATTGGAGATACTTATAATTCCGTACTTTCTGTACTTCAATTAGGACTTTTGGTAACGTCATTTTTATTGTTATTTGTTTCTGTATTAGGACAAATTAACATAGGGTTATCATCCTTGGAACAACGTACTCACGAATTACTAATTAGACGGGCGATTGGCGCTTCTCGTGCGAATATTGTTACTTTAGTGTTAGGCGCACAATTAACTATATCAGTGTTTGTTTGTATTGTTTCAATCCTGATATCCTTTTTCTTGGTTCAAGGCATGGGGTTATTTCTGCCTGTGGATTCCCCCGTAGCGGCACTGGAATATCCTATTCTTTCGGCAGTGGTAGCTGTTATAACATCCGTTGTTGTAGCGTTGCTTGGAGGACTATTGCCAGCGTTAAAAGCTGCAAAGCTTGAACCTGCATTGGCGCTTAGATAAAATAAATTTTATAAAATTGGAGGAAAAACATGAAAATATTATCTATGAAAACAACGATTTTTTTAGGAGCAATGCTTTCTTTATTGGTATGTCTGATGTTTACAGGTTGTTCAAATTCTGAAACAAATTCTACTTCAAGAGGACTCACGGATTTTGCACACATTGAAGAAGAATATCTTGCAACCATTGACAGTTTGAATTGGCCTGATGGCATTACACTTCCTGATAAACTGGAAGATGAAGATACAGGAGCTTCCTTTCAGGTTGGTTATGGAGAAACGAGAGCTTCTTATTTGTGGGAATATTCATGGATGAAAGAATGGCTTGATACTTATAATACAGATCCAGAGCGAGCCGAAAAAGCATTAGAAGAATTGGAAAAAGCCTTCGACATGCCATATATGGGAATAGACCGGTGTGATGACGCAACTCGTAATTATTTGCGCGAAAATATAGATAAAGCAAAATTAGGTGACCCCTCTGGATTTACAGAAAGTATAAGAGCAAATTATGCCAATTAGATTTACCTATTAAATCTGACTGATTACTGTCGGAGGTGCAATTTATGAAAAGAAAATACAAGAGAAGGACGTCTCGTTTCGGAATATTTTTTGTTTTCCTTACTGCTGTAACGATAGCAGGTGTATTTTTCATACCGTGGGTGATGAAGCCTGAAAATTTTAGAAACGAGAAAAATGCGATCTATTCATTTTTATATGGCGGGTTTCAGCAAGATTCATACAATGCAAAATCGTTAATATTGGTAGACCGTTCAAATAATGAAATTTTCATTTCTAAAAAGGAAAATGAGCAACAACTTCCCGCCAGCTTAGCAAAGCTATTTGTTATTGAATATGCTGCAACAATTGCGGATTTGGACAGTATTGTTCCAGTCAGCGATGAAGCAATTTCAATGACGAACCCCGGTTCATCTGTTGCAGACATAGAGGTAAAAGATTATTTTCTACATAACTTATTTGCTGCAATGTTAGTTCCTTCAGGAAATGACGCTGCCTATGTGGTTGCTGATTATTGTGGAGGTATTCTTTCTCCACAAGCCGCAAGAGGACAAGAACGTGTCAATGTATTTATGGACAATTTAAACATCCACTTACAAGAGGAAGGATATAGTAACACTATTCTGTACGATCCCAGCGGATATGATATGGATGCCCTTACTAATGTTTTAGACCTTAATGCTGTTGTAAATCAGCTTTTGGAATATCAATGGTTTCGGGATATTGTATCTCAAAGTTCTTATATGGCTACCTTGCCTGACGGCAGTACGCAAACATGGAAAAATACGAACACTTTTCTTGATCCTAATTCAGAATATTATAACGAGAATGTAATTGGGGTTAAAACAGGCTCTCTATCTGATGATTATCATTTAGTTATACTTTATAAAAAGTATGATAAGGAGTTTTTGATATGTAGTTTAGGTTCTCAATCAGACTCATCGAGATATGATGATGTTACTTATATTATACATACAATAGATGAATCTGACTACCTAAGATAGATAAAATAATATCAAAATATATCTAACAATTTGTAAATTCATAATTATCAAATATCTGCCGTACAACGGAAAAAGAAAAAAAGCCGTTGTACAGTAGATGTCATTTTGTGTGCTATTCTAATTTTGCGGCGGCTTTGAATAATCAAGGCCGCTGCCTTCATTTTTTGTTTTCGAAACCCTAATGACGACCGTATAAAGTGGCGGCTCACAGGAGGAATCGCCATGAAGCAAAGAATATCACAACAAAATATAACAAACTTTATACTGAAAAAAAACTTGTGCTTGTCAACGGAATACTTTGGTCCTGAATATGAACTGTCACATCATATAAATATATTATATAATTCTAATGCGTCTATCTATATTTTGGGGATAGGTGCATTTTTTATTTCTCAATTTGAAGTTGAAAAACGCAACAAAGAGCCATCTCCCGAACGGGTACGGAGCGAAAGGGGCAGAGGGGACAAACCTTTAACTCCTGTCCTCTACTCCACGCGGGAAGGAGGTGAACTCTATGGGGCTATCTTCTTCCGACAAGGAAAGAATACAACATCAGTACGACGCATTGGCAAAGAAAACGTTGGTAGGCGAAGCAAAAAGCTACCGCCGCACCCTTGCGAAACGCGCAGCACGCGAAGTAACTTTTTCGGATTTGAGCGAAAGTGAACTTGCGCAGCTTTTTACAACGGACGAATATGAAAGTGATTATTTCCGTTTTCAAGTGTCCGGCTTTGATGTACTCGTCAAAAATGAACTGCTTGCCGAAGCCCTTAACGCTTTGCCCGAAAGGAAACGCGATATTGTTCTCTTGTCCTACTTCTTGGATATGAGCGACGCAGAAATTGGCGAACTGCTGAGTGTTGTACGCACGACGGTTTTCCGGCACAGGAAATTTGCTCTTGCGAAAATCAAACAGTATTTGGAGGGAAAAGCAGATGATGAACACCGTTAGGAAATCTAAAAATCTTTTGCCGTTCCCTGTCATTTCGGCTGCGGCAAACGGCGATACCGAAGCAATGTGCGCTATTCTCAAACATTATGAGGGTTACATAGCAAAACTTTGCACTCGTACGATGAAAGACGATGCGGGCAATACCCATTTCTATGTAGATGAAGAAATGAGAAACAGGTTGCAAGTGCGTTTGATTACTCGTACACTTGCTTTTCGTGTAAGCTAAGTAAGTTTAGTTCATGCGGAAGTGCGTTCCCCTTTCCGCACTTTCCGCTATGGACAACAATTTATCATTCCGTAAAAGCACATTTTAAGAAATGTGTTTTTACAGGCTGATAACAGCTTTTACTGATCTTTGACAAAGAAAGCGACTCGACCGCAGTATAGGCAAACAAACACATTCCGTCTGTGCCGAGCTTTACGGAAAATGCGCGAAGAAACCATTTGGCGAGCGAAAACCATTTTTACCGTAATTGCAGATTTGGCACTCTGCAAGCAATGACGCACAGACGCAATAATGATACTCCCGTCTTGAACGCGTCACGGCATTGGGCGGCTGCATGAGAACCATGCAGGGGTGAGATTCCCGTGGAGCGCAGCCGGCGCCGTTTGTAGTTGCTGAAATTTATTTACTTGTAATAGCGGACACGCTGTTACGCATATAGTTATAAAAACTTCAAAGGGGGTTTTTATTTTGGAAAATAAGGTTATTACAACCGAAAAGAAAATTGGGAAAATAACATATTTTGTATCTTCAACACAAAGCGAACAAGCGAAAGATACGTTAGATAAAAAGGTAGAAAAGATGATTTTGAAAGACGTCGGGCAAAACGCCGAAATCTCAAAACTTTACTGATACGGCATTGACGGTCAATACGAAGCACGTTATAATGATGCTATAAGTACATTTGTTGTTTGACTGTCGGAAAGGAGTATTTTTTATGAAGCAGTCAGACAAAATAACGGCTTTATATTGCAGATTAAGTCAAGAGGATTTGCAGGCGGGCGAGTCGGGGAGCATACAAAATCAGAAATTGATTTTACAAAAATATGCCGACGATCACCACCTTATAAACACAAAGTTTTATGTGGACGACGGTTTTTCCGGCGTGAGCTTCGAGCGCGAGGGGCTTCAGTCAATGCTGCGCGACGTTGAAGCGGGGCTTATATCAACCGTAATTACAAAAGACCTTTCAAGGCTTGGACGTAATTATTTGAAAACGGGAGAATTGATAGAAATTGTATTCCCCGAAAACGACGTAAGATATATCGCAATCAACGACGGCGTAGATACGGCGCGGGAAGATAACGAGTTTACTCCCCTGCGAAATTGGTTCAATGAATTTTATGCAAGGGACACAAGCAAAAAAATCCGCGCAGTAAAACAGGCGAAGGCGCAAAAGGGCGAACGCGTCAACGGCGAAGTACCATACGGATATATCGCAGACCCCGAAGATAGAAACCATTTATTGCCCGATCCCGAAACGGCGCATATCGTAAAAAAGATTTTTGAATTATATGTAAAAGGTTTACGAATGTGTGAAATCCAGAATTGGCTTAGGGATAACAAAGTCCTGACCGTATCGGAATTAAGGTACAGACGGACAGGCAGCGCAAGACACCCGCGTCCGCAATTAGGCTTAATCTATAATTGGCCGGATAAAACAATCTATGATATTCTTACCCGTAAAGAATATCTGGGACACACGATTACGGGAAAAAGCTACAAGGTATCTTATAAGTCAAAAAAGACAAAGAAAACCCCCGTAGAAAAGCAATATTTCTTTGCAAACACTCACGAACCGCTGATAGACCAAGAAACCTTTGATTTGGCGCAAAAGAGAATTGCCACACGGACAAGACCGACAAAAGTTGATGAAATTGATATTTTTTCGGGAGTAATGTTCTGCGCGGACTGCGGATATAAAATGTACGCCGTCCGCGGCGCTAAAACGTTGGAACGCAAGCACGCCTATACCTGCGGTAATTACAGAAACCGCGCAAGGCAAAATACTTGCTGTACAACGCATTACATACGCAAAAGCGTAATCAAAGAGCTTGTTTTGGCGGATTTGCAGCGAGTTATGACGTATGTAAAATCAAAAGAAAACGAGTTTATTCAAAAGGCTGCGGAGTATGGAAACAAAGAAGCAGAAAAGGCGTTTGAAAACGACCGCAAAGAGCTTGCTTCCGCTGTCAAGCGCGAAAAAGAGCTTGAAACGATTTTCCGCAAACTGTACGAGGACAACGCATTGGGTAAAATTTCCGACAAACAGTTTGTTTCGCTTACAAGCGGCTATGATGAAGAAAAAGAAACGCTTGCAACAAAAATACGGGAATTGGAAACAAAGCTAAATTCCGTTGCAGAAAACAAAAAGGACGCGGCAAAATTCGTTCAGCTTGTGAAGCGTTATACGGAGATTAACGAACTCACTTATGAGAACGTACACGAGTTTATAGACCGTATTTTTATTCACGAATTGGACAAAGAAACGAACACGCGTCAAATAGATATTTTCTATAACTTTGTCGGTAAAATTGACAGTAATGAAAAACCTTGTGAAAGCGTATCGTATTTCCGTCAAATCGGTGCGGATATAACAAGCGTTGCAATGTAAAAAAATGTGATAGCGTACCCATAACAAATTGGTTACGTTATCACACTTCATTGAAATTAGTCCCGGAATACCCGTTATCAACATATTCAATAATTTCAACATTATCACCGAGGATTTCCGCATATTTACGAAGCAAGAGCCTTTGAGATTCAATGCTCATACTCTCAACACGCTTATCATCAACGGATAACCGCAAATATATTGCTACAATATATCTATACATTTGCAGACACCTCACCTTCAAATTCATTATCAAAGCTGTATGTTATTTCAACTTTTTTTCCTTTATAAATCTCTATTCTTGAAATCAACTTGTTTATAAGCTCTTTTGTAAGTGTGTTGTTTTCGGTAATAACCGAAACAGCGTCAGATAGGTCGCAATATTGACTATACTGCTTTTCAAGTTCTGCCTGTCGGCTTTCAACCTCGTTTATTTTGCGAAGCGTATCGGAGATTTTATCACCGTAGCTTGTACGCATTTCTTGATATTCCTCTTGTGTGATGATGCCGTTTACAAGGTTTTCATACAAGCTGTTCAAAAAATTCTGATTTTTGGATATATATGCCCGTAAATTTTTCAATTCCGTCTGCTGCTGTTCAATTCGTTGCTTATCATTCAGAGAATAAAATATCTGATTTTTTCTGTCTGCAAGCACAGCAGCTTGTGTTTTTATTGCAGTTATAACAACATTAAGCAAATCTGTTTCAAGAATACTGCTGTTATCGCAGCCGCCCCGTTTATATCTTGTATTTGTAAGACAGATTATGTTATATGCAAAACCTGTTTTTACTCTCGAAAATCTTGTACGGTGCAAAGGTCTGCCGCACTCTCCGCAAAAGATTTTACCCTTCCATATATTCTCCGTGTAGGGGATTACAGATATGTTGTCGTGCTTTTTCTTTAACTGTTCAATACGCTCCTGTGCCTTATCAAACATCTCTTGTGGTATAATGGCTTCGTGCGTATTCGGAACGACTATCCATTTATCCTTGTCAACAGCCGTTTGCTTTTTTGCCAAGCTGTCGCTCCTGCCTTGAACGAGCTTACCCGTATAGATTTCGTGCATAAGAATTTGCCGCACGGTCATAGTCTGCCATAAACCGCTACCGATGCTTTTTTCGGAAGTAATATATCCTTTTTGATAGCCGTAAACACCCGGTGTCGGAATTTGTTTTTCATTAAGCTGCAAGCATATCTCATTCATTGCCATACCGCCGTTAAAAAGTTCAAATATCAATTTTACAACGGGTGCGGTGTCGGGATTTACAATGAGCTTATGACAGTTATTCGGATCTTTCAGATAGCCGTATTTCGGTCTTGCACTCACATACTGACCGTCACGCATCGCCTGCTGTGCCTGTGTTTTGATTTTCTTTCCAATATCTAAAGCATAGGCTTCATTTATGATATTTTTAATATACAACAGCATTTTATCACCGTTTGAGGGTGCGTCCGTATCAAAGTTGTCGTTCACGGCGATAAACCGTACTTTCTTTTCGGGAAAGTAACTGTCTATGTAAAAGCCTGTGTCAATACTGTTTCTTCCAAGCCTTGATAAGTCCTTCGCTATAACGCACTCTATTTTACCGTTTTCAATATCTTCAATCATTCGTTGAAATTCCGGTCGCTGAAAGTTCGTGCCTGTCGCCCCGTTGTCAATATACACTCCGGCTAACCGCATATTGCCGTTTCGGGTGATAAAATCATCAAGTATCATCTTTTGATTTTCAATGGAATTACCTTTGTTATGACTATCCTCAACAGATAATCTTATATATTGTGCTGTTCTTATGTATACAGCCGTATTCAAAATCTCCGGCTGTGTATTAACTGTGTTTTTTCTGCTTTTTCTTGCCATATCAGATAACCTCCTTATATTCGCTCAAAGTTATTAAAGCCTGTTCGTATTCGTCCTTGAAGTTAAAAGTTATCTGCAAGTGTGTTTTGTCATAAATGTGTATGCACTCTATAAACTGAATAACAACATTGCGGTCAATTTCATCAATGTTTTCAAAGGCTTTGAAGCGTTCTATCCATTGCAGTTTTTTAGATGTATTGTTTTTGTACTCGTTAAGCTCCGTTTCAAGCTGCTTCAGTGCCTTCTCCAAACTCTTTTTTTCTTGGGTGTATGAGGAATTTAATGCTTTATAGTCCTCTTTGCTGAGAATCCCGGAAATATAGTTTTCGTAAAGAGTTGATTTGTATTCGCTTGTTTTGTCAAGCTGTTTTTTCACTTCTGTAATTTGTACGGATATTTTATTACACATATCCCTGCTTATTGCATTGCTGTTGATGCCACTGATTAAATCGTCCAGAGAAGCAATATTTTTTATATGTCCCTTAATACTGCCCGTGACGCAATTTACAAGGTCTGTTTCCTTAATCATATTACCGCCTAAGCAACCGTTTTTCTTTCCGGTGGGGCAATAATAATAGAAGTATTTTTCGCCATTATGGGTAACGGTCTTTCGTGTCATACGATTTCCGCAGCAGCCGCATATTAAAATTCCCGAAAACAAATGCAATGCGTTCTTTTTCGGTGATATTCTCGTATCGAGTCGCATAAGCCGCTGCACAAGCTCAAAGTCTTGTTTGCTGATTATAGCTTCGTGTGCGTTTTCGGTTACAAATACTTCATCGGCATTGCGTTTTACATATTCCTTAACTTTGTAATTCGGCTTGCCGTATTTGCCTTGTATCAGCTTGCCTGTATATATCTCGTCTTTAAGAATACGAATTACGGTTGTTGCCGACCACTTTGAATTTTCTTTATCGCAGTAACCGTTACGGGGCAGCGGTATATTGTTGTCCTTTTTATATTCCCTCGGCGATAAAACCGCAAGCCTGTTCAGCTCATTTGCAATTCTGTCCGCACTGTAACCGTCTGTCCGCATTTTGAATATATCTTTAACAACCCGTGCGGCGTATTCGTCAACAACAAGCTGATTTTTATTATCAGCAGCCTTTTTATATCCGTAGACGGGAACAGCTCCCACATAATCACCGTTTTTTCTTTTTATATTAAGTGCCGTGCGTACCTTTACAGATATATCTCTGCAATACTCGTCATTCATTACACCCTTAAAGGATACGGAAATATCGCCCGTTACGGCTTCTTTTGCGGTGTCTATATTATCATTTATGGCAATAAAGCGAACACCGAGAGCCGGAAAGATACGGCGTAAATATGTAAAGGTTTCGTTATATTCTCTGCCGAGCCTTGACAAGTCCTTTACGATTACACAGTTTATTTTTCCGCTTTTAATGTCCTCAATCATTGCCTTAAACGCAGGACGGTCAAAAGCTGACGTTAGATAACGATACTTTTGAAAACACTGGAAAATCAAGGTTT
>OGOV01000153.1_pt1 | contig 73165 bp, 78 predicted proteins | sample 1552711 | NCBI WGS metagenome assembly OGOV01 (sample SAMEA2580216, study PRJEB22360) | human gut metagenome | biome: human gut; feature: human-associated habitat; material: faeces | place: Denmark | collected 2008/2010 | reverse complement strand
TGTATGTGTCTATTATTTTATGTTTATTTTGTTGCTTTAATTTTTTGAACTAGGTTTTTTTGTAAATTTTTATGCATTTAGTTTTTCTAATAGTTCATCCACGTTAACTCCATGCACATCACATGCTTCTTCAATCGTCTCAGCTTGTGAAGCTGGGCAACCTAAGCAATGCATTCCTATACTTAATAATATTTCTGCCTTTTCTGGAGCTACCTCCATTATTTCTCCTATTTTTGTGTCCTTGTTAAATTTCATATTTTTCCTTCCCTTCTTTTTATTTAAAAAATTATTTTTAGTAACAAATTACTATTATACATAAAACTTCCTATAAAAGACTTCTTTATGCTTAATATAAGTATACTATTTGGTAACATTGGAGATAAGAAAGATATAATTGCAAGAATTATATAGATTATTATCAATGCTTCTAATAGTCCATAAATTATACCACCCAATTTATCAAATTGTTTTATTACTGGTAACTTTGTTATCCATTTTGTTATTAATTTTATTACTAATAATAAAATTTTCGCTATTATAAATATTGTTATCCAAACTCCTGCATTTATAATTAGAGTAGCTACTTTATTTGCGGTTGTATCTGCTACTTTATTTTTTACATCATTTGTTGCATCTTCCAATGTTTCATTTATATACTCTTGCACAACTGTTGGCATTGTAGTATCTTCTTCTGTCTTTTCTACTTCGTTTTTTTCCTCTTCTTGCTTTATTATAACACTTCTAATTGAATTCTCCAAATTTTCATCTATTTGAGTATTATTTATTATTAGAATTGAAACTGGTTTAAATAATATACATGCTACTATTATAGCTAATATAAAAGATATTATTTTTAACAGGCATCCTGTTAAACCTCTTTTATAACCTAACCCCACACATAGCAAAATTATTGCTACTATCACTAAGTCTACAATTAACATATATTTTCTCCTTTCTATAAATTTACTATTTCTATCTTATCTCTATATACAATTGCTGCTGCTCCTTCACATAGCACAACATCTTTTATTTCTTGTAATGATTTATATCTTTTAATTAGCCAGCCATTGGTATGAATAAATTCTACTTCTGAACCTATATTTATAGCTATTGTTTCGCCTCTACAATATATAGACTTTGCCACTCCTTCTATAGTATATATAATAGATTTACCACTTGTTATATTTTTTATTTCTATATTAGTATCAGCACTAAATAATCCCGAAGACTGCTCTGTTGCCTTTATGATATAATTTTCTAATTCTATATCTGCTTTTTTTGCATTTTCATCTAATTGCATAATATTTTCGTCAATTTCATTGTATATCATATGTATAGAACTGTCATACATACAAATCAATTTGTTTTTATCTTGATATTTTATATTTGTAACTAAATCATTAGAATTTGCAGCATATGTATATATAATTGCCTCTGCTGGCTCTTGCTTTGCTTTTTCTATTGATATTACTTTTATATTAGACTGTATTACTGTTCCTGTTGTATTTACTTCTGCAAAACTTAAATATTTATTGTCTTTTGATATACAAGAATCAATTGCATTTGTTGTTGACAGATATGTTTTAAACAACTCTTTCCCTTTTGGCTCATATGTTGCAATAACAGATTTATGAGTGGTTCCTTTTAATATTATGCTTACATATCCATTTGGATTAACATTTATTTTTGAAATATTTCCTTCTATTTCTTTCTCCCATAATATGTTGTTCTCGCAAATTAAATAAATTTTATTACTATCTTTTTCTCCTATTGCTAAATATCTTCCATTTGCGCTATATATTGGATTATTTATTTTTACCTCTAATTCACTTTCTATTTTTCCAGAAGGACTATATTGTTTCAACTTGTTTTCTGACAATATACTTATATATTTATAATTTTCTATAATGTTAACATTAGCTTCATAGCCTATATCTATTACTGTCGCATCTCCACCTGCTATATTTTTTCTAAATAAATACACATCTAAAAAATTTCTAAAAGGTTTATTAAAGCAATATATTATTGTAGAAATAATTACAATTAATAATATAACTACAGCTATAATTGTTATAATTAACTTTTTTTTATTTATTTTCTTCTTTTCTTCCATCTCTTTAGATTGAAACTCTATAATATTATTTTTCATATGTGCTCCTATTTTTAATAATTTCATTATATATTTTATATCAGTTTTTTTGTTTTTTTTCAATAGTTTTCATATAAATACAAAAACCATAACTGAATTTTAAAATTTTTATTGACATTTATTAAATCTCGTGGTATTATAATTATTGTTATGGTATTCGGGTTAGTAGCTCAGTTGGATAGAGCACAGGCCTTCTAAGCCTGGGGTCGGGGGTTCGAATCCCTCCTGGCTCACCAAAACAGTCTTATACGAACCCTGTATAAGAGATAATAGAAAAACATTACTAGTACAAAAACTGGTAATGTTTTTTATTGTATGTACCTACACTATAAATTGTAATTTATCTTTTACATATTTCTAATACTTTTTTCATAGTATTAGCAGTTCTTATTGTAATTTTATCGCTTATATTTGTACTTGCTGTTTTATTCCACCAATTTGATTTTCTATAATTTTTTAAATCATAAGACCAAAATATAGAATCATTATATTTTTTAATTTTTTCTATATCTTCTTTTGGCTCTCCAATAGTATTATATACATCTTCATATTTTGTTGGTGGAATTATAAAAATTAAATTATCATATATTTCTTTATTCTCAGTTCCCCACCATTTTGGATTATTATTTAATATATCTTCAAGCTCAAGTGATGTCATTACAAAAATAGGTATTTCAAGATTAAATTTATTTTTTATAATTTTATAAATATCTTTCATTATATCTTCTTTATTATTTATATTGCTTTCAAAAATAACATTACCACTATTTAGATAAGTAGAAACATTTTGATATTTATTTTTTTCTAACTCTAATTTCAATTCACTCATTGAAATTTTATTTTTACCACTTATATTTATTCCTCTTAATAATGCTATATATTTCATAATACTTCTCACTTTCAAATTACTATTTCTCTATATTTTTAGTAAATCTACATTTGGGATAATTAGTACATCCAATAAACTTCCCATTTTTTCCATCTCTGATAATTAATTTAGAACCACATTTAGGGCAAATCATATTTTCTTCTTTAATTGTTTTATCTGCAATAGTTATTTTTATATTTGCAACATGTTTTTTTCTTTCTTCTTTATTAGTGATATTATTAGATTTAATAATGTTTGCTATTTCATCAATATTAGCATCTAGGATATTTTCATTATAGGTTTTAATTGTATCTAGCAAATAATCTAAATTAATTACATTTTTCTCATTAACTTTAATTTTGGCTCTATTAGATATAGATATTATAGAAATAAACTTATTATCATTAATATTTAATAAGCTTTCTAATGCTTTTATGTGCCCATAATTTTGATATAACGGATTGTGAAAATAATATTTGTTTTTTCCAAGATGCATACACCATTTTTCACTTTTTGAAGAACCAGTTATCAACCCACTATAGTTTTTTGTTTCTATTACAAATATTCCATAATGAGAAACAACAATATGGTCTATTTGGCATGTCCTATCATCAATCTTTATCATTATATCTTTTAATATTCTATATTTATCTTTAGGTAGCTTATTTAATTCTCTATTTACCCAAAACTCACCCATATATCCCATAATTTTATTATGAAATATTGCTAAAAGTATTCCACTTCCAACAATTATCCAAAAAATGGGTGGCTGATGAAATAATTCTTTAATAAATGTACTTATTATTTGTTCCATACTATACTCCCGCTATTATTAATTAATCTAATTTTCTCTTCTTATATGTATCAATAAAACTTTTTAGCGAATCTATACCATCTAATCTAAGACCTCCACCAACTTTATTTATTAAATATTGCTCTGGTATTGAATTAATCAGATATTCTTCTCTTTTGTCTATTTTTTCTGAATTGTTATAATACAATGGATCAATATCTTCTATATAAATTCTTGTAGTATCTAGCATACCAAATGTATCTATTGATAATTTACTTTCGTTTACCTTACCAATAAGAAGATTTTCAAATTCTACTTTTCTTTTCCAATGATTAATAATTCGTTCTACAACATCTCTTTTGCTTTGGCCAATATATATTTGTTTATACTTATCTAAAACCATTATATAAATGCCTTTTTTACCAATATATTCTTTTAAATCTGTTACTTTTTTTAATCCGTTATTCTTTTTTAGTTTAAGAACTTTATCTAAATTTTTATTAAATTCTTCAGAATCTAATTCAGTATAAAATTTAAGATTCAAATTAAGATTCTTTAATATAGCTTCTTTATTCCTTTTTATAAATTCCTCATTATATACCAAACTGTTATTTTTCCAGTCATATTTTACCCAAGCTGGATAACAATTACAATTGTCTGCCATATCTACTAATGCTTTATTTTCGTCGAACTTCTTCCAGTCAGCATAAATATCAGAACTATTATTTAGTTCTTTTTTAATTCTTCTAGTAATCTCATTATAAGGTACTTTATAATTGCTTATATAATCTTCTTCTTTTAAATATAATTTTACTTTTTCTTTTTCAAATATCATTTTGAAATGTTCGATATAATTTATATCGTTGTTATACTTAAGAACTTTATTAGTTTCTCTAGCTTTTGCTTTTTCAATGCTATATTCTGTATAAACCATTTTTATCTCCATAAATTATTAATTTTAACTTTTCATAGTAATTATACTTTGTATATCCAATTATATGTATTTTTTTATAATTTCGTACAATTTCTCGCTATGAAGTATATAACTTCCATGATTTTCATTATCTATAATTTCAAGTGTACTATTTTTAATATTATCAGCTATTAGTTTAGTATGATCTAATTTAATTACATCTTTCTCTCCTGCTAATACATGAACTGGAATAGTAATTTTCTTTAAATCTTCTACTGGAATATTAGGCTCATTTAACATCATTTTTATATATTTGCTTCTAGTAAGGAAATAAAATAGCTTTGTTAATAATAAATCTGTTGCAGTAAATACATCTGGATTAATATTAGCACCACTTATTATTAATTTTGAAAGCAAAGTTGGATCGTTAATTGCTACTAATAATCCTATAATTCCACCATCACTAAATCCATATAGTATTGGTTTTTCTATATTTAATTCTTTTATAAATTGAATTATATCATCACACATTAAGTTATATGATATTTCTTTTGTATCTTCACTCTTACCATGACATCTGCTGTCAATAGCATAAACTTCATAACTGCTTTTTAATTTTTCTATCAGCTTATCAAATATTTCATGTGTTTCCTGATTCCCATGCAATAATATAATTGGTCTTCCTTTACCATATTTTTCATAATATAATTCTACATTATTAACTTTAACTTTCATCTATTATCCTTTCAATATGTAATTTACTTTATAAAATAAATTGTATAACTAGTCCAACTATTGCACATATAACTAATGCTAAAACTTCTCCTATTAAACTTCCTTTAATATGAAACCAATAATTATGATATTCATCTACCATATCTTCTGTTCCTTTAAATACAAAATATGGATCATGACAAAACCATATAATATCCATTACAACTGCATCATATATATTTACTATTGTCCATAGTAAGAATCCATATCCAAAGCCTTCTATAAAAGTTCTATATCCATTAACATATCTTAAAATTAAACTTATAATAGCTATTATTAAAATTGAAGCTACACTTTTTGCAAATACTTTATTCTTTTGTGTAGGTATTTTATCTTTATATTCATCTAACGTTTTTACTCTTTCTTGGATCTTTGGTGGATAATTATATAATGTTTTAATTGGATTTCTTGACATTATATATACCATTATTGTAAATAGTATACATAGTGCAATGCTTTCTATTATTAAAATCATATTAACACCTCAACTATAACTTATATTCTAATGGCATAATAACATAAAAACAGATAATTATCAACTAATTATCTGTTCTATAACTTGTAATTTTTTATTCTGCTTTTTTTACGGTAAGAGTATATCCCTCTGGAAGTGCAGGAGTAAGAATATCTTTAATTACATATTCTGCTTCTGTTTCTGCAAATTCCAGTATTCCAGTTGCTTCTGCTTCTTTTATTCCATCTTGTTCTGCTAATGCACAAGCTTTGTTTGCATCTTCTTTTGAATCAACATTAAATAATGCAAATTTTTCATCAAAATATTGAATTTCATTTTGATCTACATGACAGTCAAAAATTTTTGCTTTTGGCATTTTTATTATTATTTCATTTGGATTTGTTGTATTAGACTCTATTTTTACTTCTTTAAGTTCAACTCCTGCTCTTATTGTTGCTGAATATACCATAATAAAATCTGACCTATTAATAATCATTGCTCCTGCATCTTTATATTGTTCAATACCTGTTATTTTTAATTTTGCTGTAGTTAATTCACTTGATTTTTCAAGTAACATACTTAAATACGAAAAATCTGCTGATGCTTCTTTATTAAAGAACCTTGCTTTTAATATTAATCCTGCTATAATAACAATTAAAATAAGTACAATTATAAATATAATTTTAGATTTAGTAGTCTTAAGTAATTTTGCTAGTAAATTAAATTTCTTTCTCTTTTTTTCTTCCTTTATTTCTTCAATTTCCATAAATAAATTCCCCCTTTTTTAGAATACTACAATAATTATTGCTCTCAATATTATAAAAGCAACTATTACACCTAATATAATTAACATCGTCTTTAAAAACTTTTTCATCTCTCCCCTCCTTTTTTATCTCTCGAATAGGATATGTTTTTTTCGCGACAAATTACTATTTCTCTAATAAATATAATAACATACAAGCAAGCAATTTTCAAATAATTACTCATCCACATAACTTTTGTTTATTTTTTTCTATGAATGAAAAAGTACCATTTGTTCACAAAAAATTCATCTTTATGTGTATAATATATATTTATATAATAAATAAAAGGAGGAAAAACTATATGGAGTATATTGAAAAACTTTTTAAAAAAAGTAGATGGGTTTCAATAATTGAATCATTAATTTTTGCATTGTTGGGAATAATATTAATTTGTAAACCTGAAGGTACACTAAAATTTATTACCTTCATATTAGGAACCATATTTATATTAACTGGAATTTACAAAATAATTAATTATTTTGTATCTAAAGGTAGATATAATTTTTATGATTATGACTTGGCTTATGGTTTAGTCGCTTGCATTATAGGAATTATTACCATATTTTTCAGTTCAACAATTGGTTCTATTTTTAGAATAATAATTGGATTATGGATTATATATAGTTCTTTTATTAGAATGAATTTATCTACTAAATTAAAAGCTTTAAACACAACTATCTGGATTTGTAGTTTACTATTATCAATTATAATGTTCTTATGTGGTTTATATATTACTGTAAACTCTGGGGCAATCATCGTTACAATCGGAATAATGATGATAATATATTCAGTTATAGATATAATAGAAGATATTATATTTATGAAAAATATTAAAGAGATATTTTAAAGTAATCTATTTTATACATATAAAAGACTGTCGAGAAAATGTCGACAGTCTAAAATTTATACTTAATTTGTCCAAAACGCTTTATATGCTCTATATGCTTCATATATATCTATTTTGCTTGTTACCTCGTAAGGTGAATGCATTGATAATACTGGCACACCGCAATCTATTACATCTATTCCTTTATTGGCTAGTATATATGCTATTGTTCCACCTCCGCCTGTATCTACCTTTCCCAATTCTGATATTTGATATTTTATATTTTCTTTTTCAAATATATTTCTTACTTCTGCCACAAATTCTGCATTTGCGTCTGACGCTCCAGCTTTTCCTCTGCTTCCTGTATATTTGTTAATTCCAATTCCTCTTCCTAAATATGACGCATTATTTCTCTCTGAAACATTTGCATATATAGGGTCTAACCCAGCATCCACATCTGCTGATAACATTTTTGAATTACAAAATATCTTTTCTAATAAATTAGGTCTATTTACTCCCAATTTATTTAATATTTCGGCAATAAAATTATCAAATGCATGTGATTCCATTCCTGTATTACCCATGCTTCCTATTTCTTCTTTGTCAGCAATAATACATACTGAGGTTTTTTCTGGTATTTCTTTCATATCAACTAGAGCAGTTAATGATGTATATACACAAACTTTATCATCTTGGCCATAACCAGCAACCATGCTTTCGTCAAATCCCATTGTTCTGCATCTCATTGCTGGTACTATTTCTAGTTCTGAACTTAAGAAATCTATTTCCGTAATTCCATATTTTTTGTTTAAAATATTTAAAATATTTAATTTAACTTTTTCCGTAGTATCTGCTTTATATGGTATACTTCCAATTAATACATTTAAGTCTTCTCCTGAAATTCCCTCTTTCATTTTCTTTTCCATTTGTTCTTGTGCCAAATGTGGCAATAAATCTGTTATTGTAAATACAGGATCTTTTTCATCTTCACCTATATTAACACGAATTTTTTCTCCATTTGTTTTAACTATAACTCCATGTATGCTAAGTGGAATTGCAGTCCATTGATATTTCTTTATTCCACCATAATAATGTGTTTTAAAATATGCAAATTCTCCGTCTTCATATAGCGGGTTTGGTTTTAAATCTAATCTTGGTGAATCCGCATGAGCTCCTACTATATTTATTCCTTTTTCTATATTTTCTTTTCCTATTATCGCTAAGTACATGCTTTTTTCTCTGTTAATATAATATACTTTGTCTCCTGGATTTAAAGTTTCATATTCACATATACTTTTAAATCCATTTGCTTTTGCTATTTCTTCAGAACTTTCTATGATTTCTCTTTCTGTTTTTGATTTATTTAAAAAGCGTATATACCCGTCTGCATAAGCAAAAACATCTTGCAATTGTTCATCTTCTTTACTTTCCCAAGCATTTTCTCTATTATAAAACAATTTATCTTTTAATTCTTTTATATCTGTCATATTCTGCTCCCTTCTTTTTTTCAAATTATATCATTATTATAATTTTGTTTTCAAGTTTTTTTATATATTATATACAAATATATTTTTTTAATTCTAAAACCACTATGCAATCATATTAAAAAGTGATATAATTCCTTAGAGGAGGAAAATTTTATGAAAAATAATCTTATTATAAAAAAATGTATGTCTTGTGGTGCAATAGTTAAAGTTTTAAAAGATTGTACTTGTAATAATTGTGGAATAAAATGTTGTGGAGAAGAAATGCAAATTCTACTTCCTAATTCAGTAGATGCTGCTATAGAAAAACATGTTCCTACTTATGAGAAGGTAGAAGATGAAATTTTAGTAAAAGTCAACCATGTTATGGAAAAAGAGCATTTTATTGAATGGATTAGCTTGGTAAAAGAAAATAAAGAAATTATGATACAATTATTTCCAGAACAAAGTCCAGAAGTTAGATTTCCATACATTCCTGGCTCTACAATTTATGCATATTGTAATAAACACGGCTTATGGAAAAGTGACGTTGATTAATAAAAGGAGATAAATAATGAACAATAGAATTTTAATTACTGCATTACTTATTATTTTTATGGTAGTTATATTTTTAGGTATTGTTTTTTTACCTAAATTGTTTAACAAACCTGTTGTTGAAAACATTTATGTGAATGCAACTGAAAACAATGTTGTAAATGAGAATATAAAATAATTATATAGGCGGGTGTCCTTGATAACCCGCCACATCATTTCTTTAATATTTTATTTTCTTAATAATATAAGTCTATCTACCAAAATACAATCAGCAAAGGCTGCAACTATTGCTTTTAGTGTCGCATATTCTCTAGTATCGCTCTCTGTGAACATAGGAGGCGTTTCTATCTCTGGGTTAAATGCATTTTTTAATGCCTTCTCTAATTCTTCACAAAATACATTATATCCATCTTCAACAGAATATGTTTTTTGCATTGATTTTATAGATTCGTTTATTTCAGATATGCTCATTAATCTTTTCAAAATACATATGACAAATAAGTATGCAAGATGTGTTTTGTTATATTTCTTTTTCACAGGTGGTTTTAAAACTTCTTGTTTTACATAGTTATTTATCATATTAGGTGTTATTACTGGTGAATTTTCTTCTTTTGAGAAAATAGATAAATTACTTTGCAATACACAAATTACTTGATCTATATATAACTCTATTTCTGGTAATTCATTCCATCGTGGGCAATGATAATTTATTAGTTCTTCTGCTTCTACCTTCATCTTATTTTTCTCCTTTCGAAAATTTACAAGATAATGATATCACAATATTTAACTTTGGTCAATCCAACAATTTTTTTAAATAGATGTTGACACCTTTTACCTCATAATATATAATGGTTTTGAAAACCAGATTATGTGGTTTACTTTAAATTATAGGAGGCTATAGTGAAAAATTATAAGAAAAATTATGAATATTATAAAGTAAAAAAAGTTGATAGTATAAAGCAGTTATTAGAATTCGCCGTTTCTGACGCTGGCAATAAAATTGCTTTTAAGTATAAGGAAGATAAGCAAGTTAAGGAAGTTACTTATAACGAATTTAAGGATGATGTTTACAGCTTAGGGACAGCGCTTTCTTCTATTAAGATGACTTCTGCACATATAGCTGTTATAGGGGAAAATAGTTACAATTGGCTTACTGTTTATTTATCTGTCTTAAAGAGTAATGGAGTTATTGTTCCAATAGACAAAGAACTTCCATTAAAAGATATTATAAATGTCTTAGAAAATAGTGATAGTGAAGTTTTGTTTTATTCTGAAAAGTTCAGTAACTGTATAAATGAAATACACGAAAAACTACCTAAAATAAAATATTTTATAGGCTTTTCAAACACAAAATCTTCTAATAATATTCTTTCATATAAAGATTTTGTTGAAAGTGGAAGAAAGCTTTATAAAAATGGTGATACTTCTTATAGTTCAATAGAAGGTGACCCTAATGAGCTAAGACTTCTTGTCTATACTTCTGGTACTACTGGAATGGCTAAAGGTGTTATGCTTAGTGAACACAATTTAGTAAGTCTTGTTTATTATGGCTTGCAAGTATCAACTGTATATGATTCTTGTTTATCTGTTTTACCTTATCATCATACTTATGAGGCTGTTGCTGGTATTTTAGTTGCACTTCATCATCATTCTTGTATTTGTATAAATGATAGCCTAAAAGCTGTTCTTAAAAATTTGCAATTGTATAAACCTGATTATATATATTTAGTACCTGCTTTTGTAGAATTATTTTACAAGAAAATATGGGCTAATGCCGAGGAAGGTAAAAAAACTTTTGCTCTAAAACTTATGATTAAATTAAGTAATTTTCTTAGAATTTTCGGCATAGATTTAAGGAAAAAATTATTTAAGTCTATTCATGAGGCTTTTGGCGGAAATCTTGTTAAAATAGTAACTGGTGGTGCTCCTATTAGACCAGAATTAGGAAAATTTTTTGATAGCATTGGAATAAATTTAATCAATGGGTATGGTATTACAGAGTGTTCACCTCTTGTTTCTGCAAACAGAGATTACTTCAATGATTGCTCAACTGTTGGTATCCCTCTTCCTTGTGTAGAACTTAAGTTTGAGAATGTTACTCCTGAAGGAGATGGAGAAATCTGTGTAAAAGGCGATACTGTAATGCTTGGTTATTACAAAAATGAGAAACTTACTAAAGAAGTTTTACAAAATGGTTGGTTTAAAACTGGGGATTATGGCAGAATGAATGAAAAAGGTCAATTATTAATTACTGGAAGAAAGAAAAATCTTATTGTTTTAGAAAATGGTAAAAATGTATTTCCAGAAGAAATTGAAAATTATATTATGAGAATTCCATATGTCTTAGAGGTAGTAGTTAGAGGTATAAAGAATGAGAAAGGTGCTGAAACAGGTTTATTAGCAGAAGTATTTTTAAGTGAAGATAAAATTAAAGAATTACAAATTGAAAACGTAGAAGCTACTTTGAAGAAAGATATTTCAGCTGTTTGCTCTCCTCTTCCTATTTACAAAAAAATTTCACAAACGATTATAAGAGATAAAGAATTTGACAAAACAACTACAAATAAAATTAAAAGATAAAATTATATAATTTATATTGGGGAAATATTGTAATGAAAAAACGATTTGCTAATGCTGTAAAAGAGGGAATAAATGAGTATTACATAAAAAGAGTTGAGGAAAAATATTTTAATGGATATATTTGCTTAGTAAAGATGAAAAATGTCAAGAAGCCATGGATTGTAAAAGATGATGAATTAGAAGATTGCATTTTAGATGAAAATTATGAATGGTTAGAAATATATCCTGACAATGAAAAGTATGCTATTACAGCAATGTTTGATGATAATAATAATTTAATCGAATGGTACTTTGATATGATAAAAACAAACGGAGTAGAAAATGGAGTTCCATATATTTATGATTTATATTTGGATTTAGTCATAAAATCAAATGGAAAAGAAGTTGTTCTTGATGAAGATGAATTGAAAGAAGCACTTAATAATAGAGATATATCTAAAGATGATTTTAATATGGCATACAAAACAATGAAAAAAATTCAGGATAAATATAGGAATAATTTAGGAGAATTAATTGAATTGACTAATAAATTGTATAAAGAATTATAATAATATTAGGAGCAGTTATAAAACTGCTCCTAATATTATTATACCGAGATTATCATTATAAATTTGATTAAATTGAGAAAGTGGTAACGGACTTTCTCCAATTCCAGCTTCAATAGTATAACCAGGCCTTCTATACTGTTGTAAAAACCAATCTTTGTAACCAGCAAAACTTGATTCATAGGGAACATTAGCTAAAGTATAACCACTAACTTTAGCAAATTCTTGACCAATATAATAAGCTGCTTGTGGTGCATAATCTTGAAATTGCCAATAAATTTCTTTGCCTTGTGTATGGTATGCAAGTATCAAATTAAAATTGTGTTCCAAAGTAAAATTATATAAAGCTAAACTTTCAGGTTCAGTAAGTGGACCATAACCGACGAAATCTCTAGGAGCAGGCGAAGTAAAGCCTTGTGCGAATTTAATTCTACGAGCTTCTTCCCAACCGGCAGGAAACTGTAAATTCAAATCTACCCCATTTGCATTTGCTTTCCATCCATCTGGAAATGAAATTTCAGGAAAATTATTAGATATCTTTTTAAAATTCCTATATTCTTGAGAATTTTTGTTTATTGCTCCAGTTACTAAATCCACTCCATCTGGATTTACCATTGGTACTATATATATTGAAACCTGACTAAATACATCTCTTGCATTATGTTCATATATATTAGAATTTTGTACAAAAGCTCTACAAAAGTTTTCTATGAATTTCATCAATAAAACTGCTGTAATCCATTCATTAGCATGAATTGAAGCCGAATACATTACCTCTTTATATCCATTTCCTATCTTTAGATATGGAATACTTTTTCCAAGTACACTCTTCCCTATATTTCCAACAACTAAAAATGGATATACTTTTTTTAATGTCGTAATATTCATTTGCATCAACTCATATGTATAAGCCATATTTGTAGGTACAACATCCCCAAAAGGCACTATTATATTTGAACCAATTTGTAAATTATTTGAATTTATATTTGGATTTGCAAATAATATATGACTAATATCTATTCCAAACATTTTGGCTATTGAATATAATGTATCTCCTTTTTTTATTACATAATTTAAATAACCCTTTTCCATACAAAATCACCTAATGAAATATATTAAAAAAAACAAGTTTTATTACTAAAACTTGCTAAAGGGTGTCCCAAAATGTGCAAATGGGACAATTAGGGACTGTCCCTAATTGGTGTGCTTGAAGGGAATCGAACCCCCGACCTCTCCCTTAGGAGGGGAGCGCTCTATCCAACTGAGCTACAAACACATATGTAATTATTTTACACCTTTTATTTGAATTTGACAAGTATTTCAGTTTACATTTTCTCTTTCACTGTGCTATAATATTTTAGGTGATATTATGCAAAGAATGTTAAGTTATATGAGAAAAGCTATTGAAAATTATAATATGATTGAAGATGGAGATAAAATTGCTGTCGGACTTTCCGGTGGTAAAGATTCTATTACTTTACTTATGGGTTTAAAAGCATTGCAAAGGTTTTATCCTAAAAAATTTGAAGTAATTGCAATAAGTGTTAATCCTGGATTTGAGTTTTTTAATTCAGATTTTTTAAGAGATACATGTAATAAAATAGGTGTTCAGTATGTAGAGGAAAAAAGTCATATAAAAGAAATTGTTTTTGATATTAGAAAAGAAAAAAATCCTTGTTCTTTATGTGCAAATTTACGTAGAGGTATTTTAAATTCAGTTGCTATTGCTAATAATTGTAATAAAATTGCGTTAGGTCATAATGAAGATGATGTTTTAGAAACCTTTTTCTTAAATTTATTATATGCTGGGAATTTGTCTACTTTTGCTCCTACAAGTTATATGGACAGGTCGAAAATAACTTTAATTAGGCCTATGATTTATATTCCTGAAAAAGAAGTACGCAAATTCGTAAAAAGACAAAGTATAGAAGTTATGCCAAAAGTTTGCCCTATGGATGGTATTTCTAAAAGAGAATCTATAAAAGAATTAATTGCTAAATTGGTGAAAGATATTCCTACTGTTAGAGCTAATGTGATGGGAGCTATTAAAAGAGCTAATATAAATGGTTGGAAGGAATTTTAAGCTTGAGATATGAATTATCCTTTTTATGCAAATAAAAATTAGCTGTAAATTATTTTTACAGCTAAAATTATATTTTTTTATTTTCTTTTCATAATACTTTCTACAAAATCATTATCATTATATACTGTAATAGCTTGGGGTAAAACATCAATATTAAATCTATCTGATGTTAGCATATCTCCATCAATATTAAAAGTAACAGGTTCTTCAAATAGAAGCTCTATATGATTTGTTCTAAATTTATGAACTTTGTGTTTTCCTTCGTGCTTTCCTTTTTTTAGTTTTAATAATAGTGGTATCATTCTAAGTCTATTCATTTTTTCAATATAATAAATGTCTAACAATCCATCAGAAAGTTGAGACTTTGGTGCAATATTAAAACCTCCACCATAATATGCTCCATTGCAAATACTTAAAACACTATATTGTTCATCAATTGTCTTTATTGCGGTCTTAAAATGCACTTTTTTAAATTTAAATTTTATAAATGTATAAATAATGCTTGCATTATATAATTGATTGGTTGGAATAATAGTTTTTCTTAGCTTATCTACATTATTTGCAACTTCTGCATCGATTCCCGTGCATGCAACATTTATAAAATAAGTGTCGTTAATTTTACCTAAATCTATTAAGTTTTCGCCTTTTGGCAATATCTTTACTGTTCTATATGTGTCATTTCCAGAACCTGATGGTATAATTCCTAGTTTATTTTTTGTTCCGACAATTCCTGGTAATGTTTTTGTTATTGTTCCATCTCCACCTACTACATAAATTATATTTTCTTCGTTTTTATACTCTCTAGCAATGTCTTCGCTACTTAAGTCTTTTGTTATATATCTTATTTCATAATTGATTTGCCTCTTTTTACATTCTATCTCTATATTAGGTAATATTTTTTTATATTTTCCTCTTCCTGCTGTTTCATTAACTATAAATATATACTTCATTTTTTCCTACTTTCTATATAATTTTAATACTTCATTTCTTAAATATTCATTACCTTCTTCTATTTCCATTTTACTTACATCAATTGGATTTCCAAATTCAAGAGTTATACTTTTTCTAAATAATTTATATTCTCCTTTTATTGCAAATGGCAAAATTGGAATATTTGTACTTTTAGCTATTCTTACAGCTCCTTTTCTAAATTCTAGTAAATTATTTTGTGTTTTATTTCTTGTTCCCTCTGGAAAAATCCCAATTGTTCCACCATTATTTAATATTTTTTCCGCTTCTTCTATAGCTTTATAATTTGGCTTTCCTCTATAAACTTTAATAAGTCCAATTTTATTAAATATTTTACCATGAAGTCCTTTAAACAATTCTTCTTTTGCCATATAATGAACTATTCTATCAGTTGACATCATTACTACAGTTGGATCTATTGCATGTCTATGATTTCCTGCAAATATTAGTGCTCCTTTTTGGGGAATATTTTCCTTTCCTATTATTTGTGGTCTAAATAATATTTTTAATAATGTTGAATATATTATTTTTAAAAACTGATATAAAAAGCATTTTTCTGTTTTTATTTTATCTTTGTATTTTTCTTCATTTATATTATCATGTATTTGTGCCACTTTATAGACCTTCCTTTTTATTTTTCCTTTTCATATTCACTATTTTATGTAATATATTTTTAATTATAACATGTAATATGAATTATTTAAATAGTATTATGGCAATTTTAGTGCTTCCTCATATTCTTCTCTTCCAAAGTCCACAGTGGGAACAATTTCTTCGTTGTTATACATCTCTATAAATTTATCTATGGTCACCCACATAAAATCTGTTGTTTCTCCATCTGGAAATGTTATTTCTTCATCTTTTACATCTCTTTTAAACAACCATAAATCTTTAAAATTCGGTGGTATTTTGTCCCTCCTAACTTCTTTTAAAAATATTGCTTCTTTTTTTGAAAACTCGATTCCTAGTTCTTCTTTTAATTCTCTTATTATTCCTTCCAAGCTTGTCTCACCTGTCAGTATTGAGCCACCATTACATTCCCACATTCCACCAAATTTCTTGTTTTCTGCTCTTTTGCTAATTAATATTTCATTTTTAGAATTTATTATAATTCCAGTTACTACAATATGATACTCCCCTTCTTTAAGTTGATATACTCCTCTTTCTGCTGTCCTGCCTGTTTTCTTTTTGTTTTTATCATAAATATCCCATAGTTCTCCCATTATTAAACCTCCATCTTTTCTATAATTTTCCACAATTATATCACTTGCTGTGAATTATTAAAACTCGTTTTCGAATTATCGCGAAAAAATACACCTCAAAATGTTAGTTTTTTCTAACATTTTGGGTGCACTTCATCATTAATTATATGTACAAAATGATCGTTTTCCTTTATTACATTTTTCATGGCTTCTGGAACAACATTTATATTATCTATATCTTTTATATCTATCCATAAGAACTCTAGTTTCCCCTGTTTTTCTGGTTCTACTGGTTCATATTTTTCTTTGGCATATATTTCTTCATTTTTGAATTTTAATTCATGCGTCATTAATAGTTCATGGTATTCCTTTCCTCTCATTATGAAGAAGTTTTCTATTAAAGATACTGGTCTTACATATTCTGTTTCAAAATCCATTTCTTCTTTTATTTCTCGTTGTAATGCCTCTATACTACTTTCTCCCTCTTTCACTCTGCCTCCTGGTAAAGTAAAATGTTCTGATCCAATAGAATGATGTACTAATACTTTATTCTCTTTTTTTATTATTGCTGATACTCTATAGTTTAATAAATGCTCTCCCACAATCACGGAAATATCTGCTTTTTCCATAAAATTCCCTCCTATATTATTTTATCACTTTATTATTTTATAAGCAATTTCAGATTTTGTGCTGTTAATATTTTCAATATCAGGCATACAGTTTCTTCTATATCTTCATATGTCTCTAATATTAATTTGTTTGCTATACCTATATAATTTTCTGGTGTTGGATTAAGTAATATCTTTTTATCTTTTTCTTTTATCTCTAATTTTAAAATAAATTCTTTTGTAAATTTTACCCAATCGATATCTGGGTATGCCACCATATATGCATTATAATTTCCCACTTAACAATATTTTCTCTAACCATTTGATTTCAACTAAAACTCTATATTTTATAAGTGAATATGCACTAAAATATCCACTTATTTCTTTTGTTTCGTACCTATATCTCCCATCAATTGGCGAAATTGCCTCTAATGTTTCTAGATTCATTTTATCTACTCTCCTATTATCATATTATCTCTTCCTGCTCCTGTTCCTATAAATTTAATTGGCACTCCTACTAATTCTTCTATTCTATTTAAATATTTTTTTGCATTTTCTGGCAAATCTTCTCTTCTTTTTATATTACTTATATCTCCAAAATTACCTTCAAACTCCTCATATACAGGTTCGATATCCTGCAAATATTCTTCATCGCAAGAAAATTTCATATCTATATTATTTCCTTTTTTGTATGCTACACAAAGTTTTATTTTATCCATTTTTCCGATTGTGTCAACATGATTTATAGCAAGTGCTGTAATTCCGTTAAGTATAACAGCATATTTTAGAGCAACTGCATCTAGCCAACCACATCTACGTGGTCTTTTTGTCGTTGTTCCGTATTCATGCCCTAATTCTCTTATTAAATCTCCTATTTCATTAGCCTGTTCTGTTATATATGGACCTTCTCCTACTCTAGAAGAATATCCTTTAAGAACTCCATAAACATTTCCAATATATTTTGCTCCAATTCCGCTTCCAGTACAAATTCCACCTATACTTGGATTAGAAGATGTTACAAATGGATAACTTCCAAAGTCTATGTCTAAAAGTGTAGCTTGTGCTCCTTCACATACTATTTTTTTATCCTGTTCAATAGCCTTATGTATCATATAAACTGTATCTGTTACATATGGTTTTAATTTTTTTGAAAGTTCAATATATTCTGCAATTATTTTATCTGCATTTAGTGTTTCTTTTCCATATAGCTTAAATATTTCATTTTTTCTTTCTATGTTTTCTCTTGCAATTGTGGCAAATCTGTCTGATATAAAGTCCATGACTCTTATTCCACATCTTTCAAATTTATCACAATATGCTGGACCAATACCTCTTTTGGTTGTTCCTATTTTATTATTCCTAAGCTCCTCTTGCAACTCATCCATTTTTATATGATATGGCATTATTATGTGTGCTTTATCACTTATATATAAATTGCTTGTACTAATTCCTTCATCTTCTAAATTATTAATTTCTTCTATTAATACTTTCGGGTCTATAACAACACCGTTACCTATTATTGCTTTTGTGTTTTTATTTAGTATTCCTGAAGGAATTAAATGAAATGCATATTTTTTTCCGTTTACATTTATAGTATGACCTGCATTGTTTCCACCTGTACATCTTACAGTATAATCTGCTTTTGTAGATAAATAATCAATTATTTTTCCTTTACCCTCGTCTCCATAAAATGTTCCTAAAACTACATCCACATTTTTCATAATAAAAACCTCCTATAAATATTAAAATTATTACAACAGTTGATTAACTTTATTATTTATCATTTGTTATATCTCCATTTCCGCTTACTGGAATTGTATCCCCTAAATAAGTTGGCTCTGGTTTAAATATACATTTTATAAAGTCTTTATTTCTTGCTAAGATTTCTCTAGCCTCTCTATAAATTGCACCCATATATTGTCTTGGATCTGCCCCTACTCCATATGCTTCTAATCCTAATTGATTTGCTATATATAGTGCTCTATATAAGTGATATTTTTGTGTTACTATTACTACTTTTTTTGCATTAAATATTTCTTTTGCTCTGTAAATACTTTCATATGACGAAAAACCTGCATGGTCCATAAAAATATTTTCTGATGGTATACCATTTTCAATTGCATATTTTTTCATTGTGTTTACTTCATCATATTCTTCTCTTCCATGGTCTCCACTCATTATAATTTTATCTGAGACTTCATTGTTGTATAATAAAATTCCCTCTTTAAGTCTATCTTCTAGCATTGGACTTGGCTTGTCTCCCCAAATCCCTGCACCTAATATAATAATGCAATCAATATTTTTTAATGTTGAGTAATCGCCCTTTTCTATTATTTGATTTTTGGTAGAATTTTTTACGTAAAAATTTATTAATAATATTAATAATATTATTAATACTATAATAATTATAATTATTATTCCAACTTTTATCACCTTTTTCAATTTTCCACCTCTTTTCAATTATTATATTACCATAAAGCATAATAATTAGCAATAAAGTTGTTATCACAGCAATATTTTTTAGAAAATAAGTAGCCGTACTAAAACTGCCAATAGGTACGGAGCATTTTGGCAACTATTTTAAAAGTTGTGGTCTTTTTCTACTTTTTAGCTGTTATTCCATATAAAACTCTTTTTAATAATATTCCTTTTTCTGTTTTATATCTTTTTACATATTCATCAAATAAATCTTTTTCAACTATGGTTCTGTGTTCAAACTCTTCATCCTTTATTTCTGAAAAATCATCTAATATTGGTGTTTTTAATAATAGTGCCTTTAAATCATCTTCTGTTTCATAGTATTCATTTTGTAATATCTTTACTTTCTCAACATTTTTAAATCCCGCTTCAACTAAATCTTGATAATCCTTTTCTGATATTGTAATTTCATCATTATATGCTTGACCTCTTCCAAACAATTCTTTTATTTCCCAACAATCTCTTTTGTCTACTCCTCTTATAACAACAGTTCCACCTTTTGCTAAACAATTATAAATCTGTTTTGCATTTATAATTGTGTGTCTTGCTGATATTAAATCAAAAGTCTCCTTTGGAAAATTCATTTCTAGATTGTTCATTTTTGTAAACTTTACTCTTTTATTTGGATATCTCTTAGCATTTTCTTTTGCTGTTTTTATCATTTCTTCTGAAAAATCTGTAGCTATTATCATTCCAACATCTGGATAGTTTTTTAAAACTCTTTCTCCTCCACCTGTTCCTAAATCTAAGCATAAAGATTTTTCATTTGTGTTTTCTTTTATTTTTTCATAAAAATCCCAATTAGTTAACTTTTCTGTTTTACTTTTTATTTGACTAAAATCCCAATTTCCTATTTTCTCATAATATTTAAATTCGTTTTCTTGCATTTTTATTCTCTCCTCTATTTTTATATTTGGTTGTATATACAAAAAGAACCTCCCTTCTATGAACAAAGCAAAAACAACCATAATTTTGCTATGGTTTTAATTTTTGCCATTCATAGAAAAAGGTTCTCAACATTTTCTATTATTCAAGTTTTTAAACTATCAATTTCTCCGGTAGTATCACGCGAATGGTCGAATTGAAATACTACATTATTATTATAACATAGTTTGCCAATTTGTTCAATTATTCTTTTACAATTGACACTATCTTAATGTTTATTTTTATATAATTATTTCCATAATAGAATTTAAATTAATTTATTAAATCTTTTAATTTTACTCCGTTTTATTCTTCCATTCATGATAGCTGTTGAAATTTCTTCCCAGCACAATAACTGCTGCCATTGATGATGTAGAACATAAATGGTCATTTATAAATATATTATCTTGTATATCTTTAAAGTTACGTCCTCTTTCTGCATGCTTAATTAGGCTTTGTGATAATGATATAGCAGTTCCATTTTTTAATATCATTGTTACAGCATTTGGATTCAGTACATTCAAACTAATCTATAAATTATAATTTGTTTCTACTGTTTGTCTCTTTCATTATTTTATTTGTTCTAAATTTACTAATTCATTTTTTCTAAAAGTCATTTTTAATAAACAAGGCGACGTTATATCTAAGACTGTATTATTATATACTAATTTAACATCTTCATTTACTTCACACCAATTTAACAAGAAAAATTTTATTGAACCTCCGATGACTTACAACTGCAATCTTCTTTCCTTCATATTCTTTCAGAATTCTATCGAAGAATTTAGTCATTCTTTGTTTTGTATCTTCTGCACTCTCTCCATCAGAAGTTTTAAATTTTCTATCTAATAATTGTTCTTGAGAAGGATCTCTTGTGTTTTTATCCTTCATAAATTCTCCTAATTCTTTTAAATTTCCTAGTTTTCTTTCGATTAGATTACTATCTAAATTAATAGGTAAATTATTGACATTAGCAATATATTTTGCAGTTGCTTTCGCTCTCGTATAAATACTTGACCAAATAACATCAATATTATTTAATTCAATATTTTCGCTTAATCTTCTAGATTGCTCTTCCCCGTGTACAGACAATATTTCTTTTTCATTAATCATTTGAGAATCTTCATTTGTATTTCTAATTCCATTCTCATCAACAGTTTCAGCATGTCTAATTAAATAAATTATAGTATCTTTCATCTTCAACAACTCCATTAATTATTTTTTATATTATTATATCGGTAAAAAATATTTTGTATAGTTAATTTTCTTTTACATTTCCATCTTTATCTAACATCCCATCTTCTCCTATAAAAATAATTTATATAATATCTACTTTTTTGGCTATTACATCAAATATATGCCAATGTTTCATCTTTCCAAGTCCTGTTAAATCATCTTTTTCAATTTCTTTAAATCTTATTATTTCAAAATTTTCAAATAATTCCATTGCTTGCACTTTTGTCAAGAAGGTCATTTGCGGTTTAGTCTCGTTCTAACTATCATTTTCGCCAAAGAAGTTACCAACAAAATATCCGATTAGTAAAAATACTATCATTTATTTTATTTCATAATTCGCTAAATCTATTTTTATTGCAGAATGAAAGGCTATAATTTGCAACAATTAAATTATTCTCTTCCAATTTAAGCGTTTCAAAATCTTGCTTTTGAAATTTAAATTTTGCTAACTCTTCTTTGGTTAATCTCTTAGCAATTCTTTCTTTTACATCTTCTCTATCTATTGCTAATACATTCCAGTTATTTTTAATTAAATAAACTGTATCATTTCCTGCTCCACACCCTAATTCAATTGCATTACCTGAATTACATTGTATCTCATTAATAAAATATTCAACATTATTTCTTGGTTTATCTGATTGAGTATTATCATAGTATTTTTGAATACTTTCCATATAATCCCACCTCGTTTTCCACAATTATACCACTTCCTGTGAATTATTTAAATACATTTTCTGTTAAAAACCGTTTAACTTAGTCTAGTCTCTCTCTCTCATTGTGACCAAAGTGTGACAATTTTGCTCAAAAATTAAAAAAAGCAGGTGGAATTTTACAAAACTTGTTTTAAATTTTTACGTCAATTACGTCAAATTTATGTCAAAACATAAAAATCGAGTTCTAGTTAAATGCTAGAACCCTTAATCTTATTGGTTGCGGGGTAGGACTTGAACCTACGACCTTCGGGTTATGAGTTGTAGTTGAAAGGTTTGTGTAATTTAGTGAAATCAAGGGTTTTAGCTGATATTTCAATAAAAATTGGGGGAATGGTTTTTCGAACATTTGTGTATTTTTTGGAACTTTTTTGAGAAGTTTTTCCCCAACTTTTCCCCAAGTGATTTAATACACATGTTCGTATAAAATTTTGATGTTAATGGGAGACCTAAAATTTATTTTTGGAGGTTTTTATTATGAATAAAATTACTTATCACAGAGAAGGAGATTATTTTATTCCTGATTTGTATATAAAAAATCATACTAAAAGTGATTATCACATTGGAAAGTATGGACATTTAAGACTTAATTATTTGAAAGAACATAAACGAGGTTATTATACTGAATTAATGCTTACTGGAGAGTTACTAGAACATTTAGCTGGTATTGATGAAGATGCTAATAAAAGAATTTCATATATTGTTAGTAAATTAGCTGAAGCTGAAGGTGTTAATGAAGAATTGAAACAAAGTAATCAAATGGAATGGGTTCAGTCTATGAATAATATTAAAAATAGAGCTGAAGAAATTGTTTTTAATGAGATTTTATATGTATAGGAGGAATTTAGATATGGTTAATTTTAGAGAAGTAAATGAATATGATATTTTAAAAGAATGGTTAGAATATAGAGAGGAGACTTTGCTTTGCCAGCTTTCTGATGAAGATTATAAGCATAGTTTGAATTTTGATAAGTTTTGTGAGAAGATTTTGCGTAATGTTTCTAAGGATAATAAGCAGTTTGTTCAGTCTCAACTTGATAAATTGTATGATGATTTTATGAAGTATCTTGATTATTGGTGTGAGAAGTATTATAGGAATGGGTTTGTAGATGGTTCTCAGTTAGTTATGGGGTGTTTTAAGGAATAGTTAAAGGCGAGATTAATTCTCGCCTTTTATTTAACTATTAACAGTCACACCCTATACTATTTATAATATATACTACATCCATCCATATTCCTGAAATTTTCCACTCATATGATTTATTATGAATCCATTATACCTTTCTCTATGACTGTTAGAATCAATACAATTAAAATCTTCAAAATTCTCAAAGCCATCAAAATAGTATATTAAATCTATAAATTGGAAGAAACTATCAAAATAGATAGATATATATGTACTCCAATAATACTTAGAATGTTTTTTAAAATATTTTGCTATATTTTTGTATATTAAAAATTGTTCTTTATTAATTTCAAACCAACTCTTGTTTAATATTTTTCTTTCTCTATATTCTTCAGCATCAGTTGTTTTTGTATCTTCATATATAGCTCTCATCATCTTACTAATGAATCCACACATTAAATCAGTACATCTAAGGGTTATACTTTTTTTCGAATCTTTTTCTATTACATTTTTAAATCCTTCTTTTTTGCATGCGCTTGTGGTATTATTGTTTGGATTTCCTTCTTTATCTATTACTACTCTGACATTATTTAATCCCAATTCATTAACAAATTTTTTAAATCCTATAAATATATTATTATATTTCCATTTTAAATTTATATTTTTACCATTAATTTCTTCTAAAATTGTAATACATTCTTTAAAAGATATAATTTCATGAACTTTTATTGGATTATTCTCATTTTCGGATATCTTTCTTCTTAAAAACTTAACTAATTCCCCTAATAACAAATCATTTTCTTCAAATAATGCTTTTAATACTTCTTTAGGTCTATATACATTTACTGCTTTTACTATTGAATATACAAAAGAACTATAATCTCTTACTCCCCAAATATTATAATTAAATTGAGTTAATATATATTCTAATTTACTTATAGCACAAATATAATATATATAATCACTTTGATTCATTAATTCCCAAAAATCTTTATATAATTCTAATGACTTTTTATTAAAAGATTTAATACCATATTTATATTGCTCTTTTTTTACTATTTTACTTTTTAACTCATCATTTTCATTAATAGAAAACAATTTTTTAAATCTTTCTTCAAATTGAGCATATAAAATTTCATTTTTATGCAAATCTCTTTTTAAGCATCCAATTCCTGTCATAACATAATTATCAAAAAATTCTTTATCTTCTATTGTTTTCTTATTTATTTTTCTACTATGAAAAGACTCATCGAAAAAGAATACCATGTTTTTATTTTTATACATTACTCTCATCCTTTTTTCATTTATTTTGCATTGTTATTTTTATATCCATTAAAACTCTTTTTAACTCTAATAGATTTTCTTTTTTTCTTACCGGTGTTATATTTATATTTTTAAGTTTAGTTATAAAATTTCCTGTAAAAACAATTGATACTATGGATATAATTGTTGTTGTTAAAATATTTGCTAAACTTTGTTCATTTGTGTTAGTAAAATAAATAGTCAAAATCAATATTAAGATTGGCAAAATAGTATTATTAAAATATTTCTCAATAAAATTCTTTTTAGTATATTTATCTTTTATTTCTTCACTTATCATATCTATAATTGTTTTAATACTTTCTATATTATTAATTTTACACTTTTTCTTTAGAAAAACTTCCATTTCTTCAATTTCTATTTCTCTATATGCACTTAATCTTTCTTCTTTCATTAACAATCCAACTAAATCTATTTTCATTTTTCCTTTAATTTTTTCTTTATATATCTTATTAATAGGCAAAGCATAGGCTAAAATTAAAAAGACCAATGTAATTAAAAAATCTATCGATAATATTACAATTGTTCTTATCCATATATTACTAATAAAATTAGATACAATATAATTTATTATCAATTCTATTAATAACGTTGCTAAAATGCCAACCATCCATAAAATATATTTTCTTCTAAAATAAATATTTTCTACACATAAATTACTCTCAAAATAATTTACTATTTTCTCGTACATTTTTTCCTCCCTATTTTTGTATTACAAGTATAACATTTCTATAATAAAAAAATTTGTCGAATTTTGTATTTTTTTATCTAAAAAAGCAAAATAATCCTGTACATTTACATTCATATTTTGCTTTTCTTTTGTTTATAAACTATAATAAAACTCTTTTATTTTGTTAGCCATTAAAACTCTTCTCTTAGCTAAAAATTCCTGATAATTCTCAAAAGTCATATTAATAAATTCTTTTGGAACTGCATTTTCTGCTAAATTCCTATTTAAGTCTTCCATACTACTAATCAAACCATAAACATTCTCTTGTCCGTTGCATTGTTCTATAACTTGTCCCATATATTCATTAGGTGACTTATTACTAACCTTTATATTTATCTCTGTTTGCAACATGACAAAATTTGCTATTTGATTATACATTTGTTTATTGCCAATTCCATTTTTCATCAAATAATCTTTAGGAAATATATGATGTATATCTCCTCTATCCTCAATCATATGTTGAACTTTTATTCCTTGTGATAAAAATCCTCTATCTCCTAATTTTATTTGTGCTATTAAGAATGTCTTCCAGAATGGACTGCTTGTAACTGATGTATTAAATTTCTCAACAAGAATATTATTCCAAAATGTTTCATGTAATTGTCTTTCTTCTTCCTGTTTTATATATTCTTCTATACTTTCAGCTTCATTTAATCTTCTTATATCGTAATCAAACATTGATTCTGGAGATGATGTATATCTTTGTGTTAATATTGACATTACTACCCATCTTCTTACTAATGTCTCAATTTTAGCTTGTTCTACATTATTTTCTCTTAATAATAAATACAATATATATCCAAAATTTAATACGTTTTGAGATCTTACTAAACTTTCATCTATTATACCAGCTGATTTTAATATCATTATGTATTTTTCAAAATTGCTTTGATTTACAAATTGTTTTACTCCTTCGTATAACTTTATAAAGCTATCTTCAACAATCTCTTCTCTATACTCTCTTGTTTCAAAATCACGTCCTGATAATAAACTTACTAAGTCTGCTAATTTTCCTCTTTTAAACTTATATGTAAAAGCTACTCTTAACACATCCGTATATGATGGCAAATATAATTCTTCATTTTTATCTTTTATCCATTGTATTTTATTAAATATATCTTTTTGACTAAATTTAATATCGTTATTTTTAATATTTTCATAATCTGCTGGTGTTTTAGCAAAATGGCAAAAATAATCTATAGCTTTTCTAATATCATTTCCTTCATATTTTTCATTTACACTTATCTTAGACATTGCAAAATCCGCTTGTGATAATACAACACCTTCTGAATTTATTCTAACAAATATTTCTGTTACAGTATCTATATCAAGAGATGATCCTAATTCAATTCTTCCTATAGCTATATTTTTTATAGCTAAAAGTTTATTTATTCTTTTATTAACTTCATTTGGACTCATTGCAAACTTTTGAGAATAATCAGTTACAAATTGCCACGTATCAATATTTCCATCTTTCATAAATTCTGAGATATCTGATATCCATTCTTCTTGTTTCTCTATTGCTGGGTTTAATGTTTGAAACTCTTCGTTCTTTATATTAAAAGCTATTTTTATTCTTTTTTTCTTATAATTGCTATCTAATACTTCTTGTCCAAGTAAAGATGCTGTCAATGCTGTTACTCTTTGTTGCCCATCTATTAATACTTGTTTACCTTCTGAAGAAGAACCATCTTTTAATTTTACATCTGGGCTTTTCCATGTAGTTATATAGCCTACTGGATATCCTTTATATAAAGAATCTATTAAATTTCTTACTTTTGTTGTATCCCATACAAAAGGTCTTTGTATTTCTGGAATTGCTATTGTTCCATCTTTTACATATCCTAATAATGTACTTATTGATACGTTATTTACTTCAAAATTTGCCATGTTTTCCTCCTTTTATAATTCATTTAAAATCTTTTTATTTTACTAATTCTTTTATTTTATCTATAACATTTATTACTTGTTCAAATTTAATATTATTAGAATACTTATAATGTATAGAATAATTTCTCCACATTTCTTCAATAAACTCACTATTTTTTATTTCAAAAATTACATCATCTATTTTATCTATATCTGTATCTCTCTTATTGAAAGTTTTTATTATAGCATTCTTTAAATTCTCTTTTGAAAATTCTTTATATGTAATTAAATAGTATAAATCATAATAATCTTTCATTCTGCTATTTAAAATTCCTCTACTTATTACTGTTTGAAATTTTTCTGCAATAATACTTTCTATGTTATACGTCATAATTTTCAAACTTCTATCTTCAAATATCATTTTATAGTCATACTCAATTTCGCGAGGTGTTATTAAATCTCCTGTAGCAATATCTATACTTAAATTTACTTTTATATTATCGAATTTAGCTATAATATTATATCTTAATCCACCGTAATCGTCTTCTTCTCGAATAGGTTCAGAATTTTTTATTTCAAAACTAACATTATCTCCAACATCAATATTTAATATCTCTTTCAACACTTTATATAATTGTTCATCTGTTAAATTGATTCCCTTTATACATGTATCCATATCCATTGTAGTTCTTGTGTCAATTCCCATTATTGAAGATAATAACAATCCTCCTTTCAGTATAAAATTACTTTTATATTTTGAAATAGATAATCTTTCTAATATCCTTTCAAACATATAGTTTTGTAGTACTTCATTTGCTGTAATATTATAAGTTGCTGCTAAATTTCTTGATTTATCCATTAAACTTTTAGCATTTTTTATCATATTATTGCCTCCATATAGTTTTTTACTTTATCATATATATTCATCTTTTTTGCATATTCAAACATTGTACTTGCACTAAATTCTTTACTCTTAATACATTTCTTTATAGCTTTATTCCTTGTTTCAATATCTAAACTATCATTATCTTTTATAATATCACATACCGTTCTTTCTAAATTGTATGTTTTAACTTTCATTCCTTGTGGAGATTTTCTTTCTGTAACTCCCAAATTATATAACTCTTTACTAACTTTATAAACATTTACTAAATCTTTAAATCTATGAGGATTATATTCTCTATATACTGTTACATCCATCTTTATTGGAGTTCTTTCTGTCATTTCATAAAAATATAGAGCCGTATTATAAGAAAATATTGCTTTAGGATATTTTAATTGAAATAAATAATATTCATCATATTTAAAATCTTTTGTTGCATATATTCCTCTATCAATTCTTTCAATAATTCCTTCTTCTTCCATTCTTGATAAATATACTCTTGATATTCCTTTTGCTTCTAATTGCGCAGGTGTTATTATTTCATTATTTTTTTTCATTATTTTTAAAATTTTATTAATCATATCAATCTCCTTTTACAATTGTGCTTACATTTTATCATTTTGTAGCACAATTGTAAATATATTTTATGCAATTTTATTAAACTTATTCAAAAAATAGAGCCACGCACTTTAAGCATAGCTCTTATACATTTTTAATTTTTTCTCTACAATATCATTATGCTAATTCCCTCTTTTTTTATCATTATATTTATATTCTTCTTCATCTTCAGCAACCATTAAATATTGTTCATTTCCTTTCTCATCTGAAACAATATATGTTACTTCACTTTTTAGTGATGAATCACTAGTAATACTAAAGAATTTATCAAAGAAATTAAGTATTTTTCCGATTACTTTGTTCTTTTTCTTTAATCTTGCTTTATCTTTTGAAAACATAGACATTGGTGGCAACATTGAAGAAATCTCTGTTCCCTCTGTTTCAACACTTCCTTTTTCAAATGATTTTTGGATAAATCTATATGTTTCTTTTGGATTAAGATTTTCTTCTTCAATTATTCTATCCAATTCTTCTTTTTTCTTACTATTCATAAATTTTTCAAAGTCAGCATATACATCTGATTCAATATTTAAAGAGTCTATAAAAGCCATAATCAAATCTTTTTTATTTCTTAAATCTGGGCTAGCAGTAATAGCTTTATTAATTGTAATTAATACCTCTTTGTCTTCCATATTACTGTCATGATATTTCTTAACTAATGCTAAAATATAATCAATATTAACTTCTATTTGTTTAATTAATTCCATTTCAAAAACAATATCTTCTGATATATCCACAGCATCTACTTTAGCTCTATTTCTAAAGTCATCATATATATCTTGATAAATACTATGATAATCTTGAGTATCTCTTTCATTTAATAATTGATCATCTTTAAATTGGTCAAATGAATTTAAGATATTTGTTACTTTTAATATTGCTCCATATAATTTAATAAACTCTTTTTGATTCTGTTCACCTATAATAGGTTTTCCTAATGGAAATTTTTCTTTTAATTGTTTTACTAATTCTTCATAGCCTGGAAAATCCTTTCCTTTTTCATCTTTATAACCATAATAATAGTCCTTATATGGTTTTAATAGTACTACTCCAGATGCATTATTATCTCCAAATAGAGAAAGTGCATCATTTAATTCTTTTTCGAGATTTCTAAAAGATACTATATTTCCATATGTTTTTACTGAGTTTAATATTCTATTTGTTCTTGAAAAACTTTGTATCAATCCATGATATTTTAAATTCTTGTCACACCATAATGTATTAAGTGTAACCGCATCAAATCCTGTTAAAAACATATTGGCTACAATTAAAATATCTATTTCTTTATTCTTCATTCTTAATGAAACATCCTTATAGTAATTCTGGAATTTTTCTCCTGATGTATCATAACTGGTTCCAAACATTTCATTATAATCATTAATTGCAGATTCCAGAAAATCTCTATCACTTTTATTTAGACCTTCTGTGGTTTCTGAATTTTCATCATATACGCCATCTGCTACCTCATCATTTGCGCTATAACTATAGATTAATGCAATTTTTAAATTATGACTTTTATTATTTTTAAATTCATTATAATATTTTTTAGCCATATCAATATTTGAAACTGCAAATATTGAGTTAAACCCTCTTATATTGGATACACTTTTTAACTGTTTAGCATCTCTATTTTTTGCTACTTCTACTACATTATCTAATGTCTTATAAGTATAGCTTTCCATATTTTTAGTCTTCGTACTATAGTGTTCTATTATATAATCAGTTATTGCTTTAATTCTAGCCTTATTATCATATGCCTTTTCAATATCAATTTTATATACTTTTTCATCTTTTACATTATCTTTTATATCAACTCTTCCAACGTATTCATATCTAAATGGAAGAACATTTTTATCATTTATGGCATTAACTATTGTATATGTATGAAGTCTATCTCCAAATACTTGCCCTGTTGTTTGCATTATTCCTTTTTTAGTTTGAGCATTTTGGGTAAATATTGGAGTTCCTGTAAATCCAAATATTACCCATTTTTTAAATCTTTTAATTATATTTTTATGCATATCTCCAAATTGACTTCTATGACATTCATCAAAAATAAATACTACTTTTTTATTATATGAACTATGTTCTGTATTTTTCTTTATAAAACCATCTAATTTTTGAATTGTAGTTATTATTATTTTTGAATCCGGACTGGCAAGTTGTTGCTCTAAAACCTTTATATTAGTATTTGAATTAGCACAGTCTTTTTTGAATCTATCATATTCTTTCATTGTTTGATAATCCAAATCTTTTCTATCAACAACAAATAAGACTTTATCTATATAATCAAGCTGACTAGCAATTTGAGCCGTTTTAAATGAGGTTAATGTCTTTCCTGAACCTGTTGTATGCCATATATACCCACCAGCATATATACTTCCAAATTTATTATAATTATTTGCTATTTCTAATTTATTAATAATCTTTTCTGTTGCTGTAATTTGATATGGACGCATTACTAATAAATCTTCTTCAGATGTAAAGATACAATATTTTGTTATTATATTTAATAATGTCCTTTTACATAAAAATGTTCTCGCAAAATCTTCCAAATCACATATTGCATTATTATTCTGATCTGCCCAATATGATGTGAATTCAAAAGATTGAGATTTTTTTACTTTTCTTCCTTCTATATGTTTATATCTTGTTGTATTTGAATAATATTTAGTAGCTGTTCCATTACTTATTACAAATATTTGAGCATAATTAAATAATCCCGAACTATACCAAAACGAATCTCTTTGATATCTTTCTATTTGATTAAAAGCTTGTCGAAGTTCTACACCTCTTCTTTTTAATTCGACATGTACCATTGGTAATCCATTAATTAATATAGTTACATCATACCTATTTTTTCTTTTATCTGTTTCAACTTCATATTGATTTATTACTTGTAAATGATTATCATGTATTCTATTTTTTTCTTTATATATTAAGTAAATGTTTTTTAATTCACCATTTTCAAGCTGTAATGCATATTTATAATCTTCTTGAATTTTTCTTGTTTTTTCAATTATCCCATCATTTGGATTAGCAATATAATTATTAAATAATTCATTCCATTCTTTATCTGTAAATTTAATTTTATTTAATTTTTCTAATTGTTTTCTTAAATTTATAATTAAATCATTTTCATTATTAATATTTAAATACTCATAAGATTGATCTTTTAATATATTAATAAATTCAGCTTCAAGTTCAGCTTCACTTTGATATGAAGTAGCTTGTTTTTCCAATGGATTGTATTCAGCTAATACTGTTGAATTATCATTTTCAGATATTATATTATTACTCATTATTCTACTTCCTCACTTTTATATTTCTCATTATAATCATTAAACGATTTTACAAATATTTCTTTCTCATGTTCAGTTAACTCTGTTCTTTCAAACTCAAATAAATCTCCATGACTATATGTATTTAAAAGTCTAACCATTTCCTCTTTATAATCAGTCTCATATAAACAATCACCAAATTTTTCATATCCACAATAGTTTGCTGTTTTTTCTAATAATACTCTAAACATATTGAAATGTATCTTTTTTATGCAATCAATTTCACTCTGTATTTTTTCTTTTAAATATAAATGATAGCCAAATAAATATTTTGTATCTTCACTTAAATCATATTCATAATTTTTTATTTCAAATTTATAACTTTTAAATTTTCTAATTTTGCTATCAATATTTCTTATTAAATTATTAACTGAATTAAAAAATAATATATGATGTGTAGTAATTAAAAAACCTATATTCAAATTATTGCATTGTTCTATTAATTTTTTTATTAATATCGCAATTTTTATAATTATTGAATCATCAACAGATGAAACTGGATCATCTATAATCACATATTTTAAATCGTCAAATATATGTGTTGATCTATCCTCTACATCATCAATACTTAATTGTTCTACAGCTGTTTCTACAAAAGAATAATATACAGACCAAACAAATAATGTTTCTTCTGCTTTTGATATTTTAACATCACTATCATATCCATTTTTTGTCTTTACATTAAATTTTATTTGATTAAAATCATCATTAAATTGTGGTATGACACTTTTTCCATAAACATATTCAAAGTTTTCAATTATTCTTCCATCAAGTCCTTCATCTCTTATCGTTTTCGAAATTCCAATATAATCATCTATATTTAATACATGGTTTTCATTATTCCAAACAAAACAATCCTGAAAAATCGAATTAAAGCATAAACATTTTGAAGTATTTTCATCAACAAACCATCTTGATATTCTTGTTTTTCCTGTACCATTAAATGCATATATAGAATCAATATTAACTTTATTTGTATTATTATCTAAATCTTTCTTTATTTTTTCTATTACTTCATTTAAATCCATATCACTTTAACTCCTCAAAGCTCAATAATTTATCTCTATAGTATTCATATTGTTTTCTCCTTAATTCGATTTCTGCTGGCAATCCTTCTGAAATATCTTTAGTTAATTTTTCGAACTTGTCTAAAATATTCACAATTTTTTCTTGTTCTTTTATTGAAGGAACTGGAATTTCTAAACTTTTAATATAACTTAAACTCGCCATTGCAAATTTTCCATTTGCAAAATCCAAGAATTTTTCATATAGATTTCTACAAGCATAATATAAGTAGGAGGTATTTAATTTATCTACATCTTTAGGATATAGAGCAGCTACATTCTGATTTGTACATGCTTCAAAATTCAAAAATGCTACTTTACCTATCGTTGCTCCAACCATTGCAATCAACGTTGTTTCTTTTTTCAATAATTTAGCAGAAGATTTTTGTAATCCTAATTCTGTAATATAATCTGTTACATCATCCACATTTTTTTGATTTTTACATACAGTTGATCCTAGCCATTTAATACTTCCATTATTCCAATATTCTGATTTGCTTTTTGTCGGTGTTCCACCAGCACATATGTCACATATTTCATCTAATCTATAATATTTCATATCTTTATCAAAAATATTTGAACGCCAATATTCATATTGCTGTTTTCTTGCCTCTAACTCTGCCTCTAACTCTGCCTCTAACTCACTAAATTTATCAAGTATCCTTACTATTTCTTGTTGTACTTCTATGGGTGGAACAGCTATTAATAATCCTCTAAAATCTCCTTGATTTAATTTCGGTATATTACCATGTATTAAATCAGTTACATCTAATGTTTGAATGTAATGAAATAAATACCTTAAATTTATCCCTTCTATTTCTTCAATAATGTGGGCATGATTATTAACCCATATTTTTCCTTCTGCCCAATTAACAACAGGATTTCCCGAAGTATTTATTACACTTCCATCCTCACCAACTAACACAAACCTACCATCAAAAATATAATCTTCAACATAATCCTGTATCCCATTAGCTCCGTAATAAGGATATTTTCCTTCTTTCCTTTCTCCTTTTTTTACCGGTTTTCTTTTATTGTCTAAAATATTACAACATTTTTCTAATCTTCTATATTCTACTCCATTAGGACACAGTTTTCTTATTAATTCATTAATCTTGTTCATAAGAATCTTCCTCCAATTCTTGGATTATTTTATCAAGTTCAATTCTTATTTCAGATTCTCTTTTTACTACTTCTTTTATCTTTTTATTAACTTCTTTTATATCAATTTTATTTTCTTCTGTAGATGCTTTCAAATATGAATTAACAGAAATGTTATACTCATTATTTGCTATATCTTCATTAGATATAACAATTGATTTGTTTTCAACATTTTTTCTATCTCTAATTAAATTCAATATATTATCAACATTATTATTTTCTGGGTTATCATCAGGTGTTGTTAATTTATTCTTATTTGTATTTCTTACAAATTCATCTGAAGCATCAATAAATAAAATATCATTTGTTGCTTTAGATTTCTTTAATACTAATATGCAAGTTGCAATGCTTGTACCAAAAAACAAATCACTTGGTAATTGAATTATAGTATCAACAAAATTATTGTCTACCATATATTTTCTTATTTTTTGTTCAGCTCCACCTCTGTATAACACTCCTGGGAACTCTACTATTGCAGCTGTCCCTTTTGTTGATAAATATGATAACATATGCATTGTAAATGCTAGATCTGCTTTAGATTCAGGTGCTAATATCCCTGCAGGTGAATATCTAACATCATTTATTAATATTGGATCTGATTTTCCAGCCCATTTAATTGAATATGGAGGATTTGACACTATAGCATCAAAAGGTTCATAGTTATCATGTTTTGGATCCGTCAAAGTATTGCCCCTTGCAATATTAAATTTTGTATAATTTATATCATGTAAGAACATATTTATCCTTGCCAAGTTATATGTAGTTAGATTAATTTCTTGTCCATAATATTCTATATCTTTTGAATTTAATATTTTCTTAAATCTTAATAACAAACCACCTGAACCACAGCATGGGTCATATACTTTATTTATCTCTTTTTGGTCCATTAATGTTATTCTGGCTAATAAGTCTCCTACTTCTTGAGGGGTAAAAAATTCTCCTCCAGATTTACCTGCATTTGAAGCATACATAGTCATCAAAAACTCATATGCGTCACCGAATGCATCAATAGTATTATCTGAATAATTTCCTAATTTTAAGTCACCAATAGAATCAAGCATTTTTATTAACTTTTCATTTTTTTCATCAACAGTATTTCCTAATTTATTTCCTTTAACGTCAAAATCATCAAATAATCCCTTTACGTCATTTTCTGATGCTGTTCCTTTTGCTGATGCTTCTATATTTTCAAATACTTTATTTATAGTAATATTTAAATCCGGATTTCTTTTTGCCCTTTTTCTCACATTACAAAACAACTCACTTGGTAATATAAAAAAACCTTTATCTCTTACAATATCCTCTCTACCATATTCTGCCTCTTCATCTGAAAGATTTCTATATTCAAAATCTTTTTCACCAGCATTTCTTTGGTTTACATTAACATAGCTTTCAATATTTTCTGATATAAATCTATAAAATAACAATCCTAATACATATTGTTTAAAATCCCATCCATCTACAGACCCTCTTAAATCATCTGCTATTTTCCATATTGTTTTATGTAGTTCATCTCTTTCTCTTTCTTTTTTAGTATTCATTTGTACCTCCATTAAAAATCAATTATTTTATCTAATTTGCAATCTAAAACTTTACAAATTTTAATCAAAGTATCTACTTGTACGGTCTCATTTTTCCCAAGTTTAGCCATAGCATTCGTGGTTATTCCTGCTTTCTCTGACAATTGGGTTTTGTTAATCTTCTTATCTATCATAATTTTCCAAAGTTTATCATAGCTTATTGCCATATATTGACCTCCATTTTCCTTAGTTTTAATTACGATATCATTCTATCATTTTCGGCTTTTTAAATCAAGGATTTCTTGAGTTTTTCAAGTTTTTTTATTTGATCACTTTATTACTAACACAAATATATATTACTCTTATCTCTTATCGGACAATGTCCTTTTATTTTCCATTCGATTGTCCTAAAATTGTATACTAAATATTTATCCTTTACTATCCTTATCTAACTCCAACCTAACCTATCCTGTGTATACAAATTGTATCCATCGTGTATACAAGAGTGTCGGTGATTTTCCAAAAAACTCACGAAAAATTTATTATTGTGTAAATATACCTGGGCTGTAGGTCTTGAAAAAAACAAAAAATTGCCTTTGATGTGGTCGGGGGGGCTTAATATTTCCCTGCCACTATCTCCAACAATTCTTCTTTATTTATTTGACCTTTTTCTGCCATCCTATGATGATATTTGCATAATGTAATTAGATTCATACTATCTAGCCTCTTAGAATAATCTTCTTCAATTGAAACTATATGATGTACTTCTAATTGTTCATATGTATATCTATGATTTGTATTATACTTACCCAATAAACATATTTGGCACAAATGGTTATCCCTTTCTCTTATGCTCTTACTCTTCTCTGTCCATTTATTAGTCTTTCTAAATATATTAGCATTTGTGCTTTTCTTTTTACCACTTCTTCTGCATGTTTTATTAAAATCATGTATTGTACCACATACTGAACAACTCTTTAACACTTTTCTCTTATCACCCAATTCTTTTTAAAATCGTTATTTTTGCATTTTTAATATTCTATCTATTAACTTATCCACTTTTATATTTTAAGTTCTAATTCTTTCGATTTTCGTTAATTCTGGCATTAAATTTTGGATTTTATTTAACACTTCCAATTAGCAATGTTCTAGATAATACTGTTGTAATTTTTCTCTTTTCACTAAAAGGTATTTTCCAAGATGCACCGCTTATTCCTTTTTTCAAATAATATATATGGCTTGGCTCACCTAATTTTGATTTTATTTTATTATAAGTCATTCTTCTTGATGTATATATTGAAATTACTCCTCCTGCATAATCTATATTTATTTGTGTTTCTTGTTCTTCATAATTTGTCTCTTTCATTATTTTTTCCTCCTTTTATTTTTCATCGTATGTTATTTAACACAATTCAATTATGTTTTATCACACATATTAGCCTCTATTTTTATGTTTCAAATTGTGTTAAATCACACAACAATATTTTCTTCTATAATTGTTTATTTCAATGCATTTTCTGCACATTTTTAGTGATTTTATTTTTGCTTATTTTATATATGTGAAACAACACATCCTTTATATTATTACCATATACTTGGCAATTTTTATTGTTTAACTTTAGTCTTCTTTTTATATCTTTTATCTGAATCAGGAATATGAAATTTATCTGTTCCATAATCTTTCCATCTATCAGAAAAACCATAAATACTTGCAGACATAGTAGGAACTCCACTTACAACTTGTTTAATAAAACCTGTATTAATTAGTATATCAATATCAGCTCTAAAAGTTCTTAAATCTCCATAAACTTTTTTAGCCTCTGTTGTTGTATATGAAATGTTTTCTGCGTTAGTTTCATGAGTTTTTCGATTTACAGTAAATTTAGATTTAAGTTCTAAATAGAGACCTCTTTGTCTTAGGCTTAAACTTTTCCAAGCAGCTGATTTTTGCATATCTCTACATATTTTGGTAAAATCATAATTTTGATTTGCACTCTCAAACTTAAAATTAGTAGGAATCCTTAGTTTTTTAGAGTTTGACATTTTATCACCTACTTTTAGCAGAAATAGAAAAAATCATTTGATTTCTATTATTATTTGTAGTACAATAGTTGTAGATTTTTGAATTAATCGTTAGAGGAAATTTAATGTATTCGTGTTCGCTAATGAAATACATTTTATTTTCTCTTTTTTTATTAATCATTAGGCATCACCTCACAACTCTGTAAACATTGATTTTGGATCCATGCATCTATTAATATTTTCTTGAAAAAAATTCTACTTGCAATTCTATAATTTGGTATTTCTTTATTTCTAATTAGTTTTCTTATTGTAGATTCACTACATCTTAAATATTGTTTTAATTCTTTTATATTAAATACTTTTTCTTCTTCATTCATCTTTTATACCTCTCTTTCTTTTTCTTCTGCTAATATTTCTTTCGCTTTTTTAAGCCAATATCTTTTGTTGATTTCTCTAACTTTGTCTTTGTTTTTTCTTGCCCACTCTTTTGCTTTTTCATTTTTAAGTTTTTTAGCAAGTTCAATTGTCTTTTCTTCGTTGTTCATATTTCTCACCCTCTTTCTTTATTATCATTATTTTTATTGACATCTTCCAAAAATAATTGTATACTATCTTTGTTAGATGATTATGGTTATATTATATAAACCCTAACAATGTTAGTCAATAATGTAGAAAATCTTTTTAGTAATCTCTAACATGAAAGGATTGATTATTTATGGAATTACAATACTTACAGAAGTTAAAAGAGTTAGAAAATCATTTTATTACTGATAACAAACAAGCTATGATTCTTTCTACTTTTGATGAAGAATCTATTTGTATGACATTAAATATTTTTAATAAATTCGAATATATTGATATTCAAGATAAAGATTTTAAAAGTATGCAGAATACAGTTATTAACAATAAATTAGGAACAGCTTTAATACAACTATGTTCATGCTTCCCTTCTATTGAACAAACATTAAATCAATATATTAATAAATGTTTAGAAATAAAGCACGAAAACTCTGAAATTTCAGCAACTCTTACTATAATCAAGCCTTTATTTTCAGATCTTGGTAAAATAAATATTTGCTTTGAGAATATCAAAGAGATTGAAATAGAAAATTTCAAAAAAGAATTAAAAGATTTCATAAAAAGAAAAGATGAGATTCTAAATTTTGATGTTAAATATTTTAAGAGGTTATCACAAAAAAGCCGTAGTGATATGTTTAATGATATCATAGATGGAAATCAGGTATTAAAAGATTATATAGTTAATGAAAATATTAAAACATTCACCCTTGATTATATTAAAACTTATCTTTTAGAACTAAAAGAAATTATAAAATTGGTTGAAGTATATAGTGAGGCATCTAAAGAATCGATTTATAAGAATCTTAAACTTAATGAAAAATTATTTTTATTTAACATTCTTGAAAATCCAATTTTGTCTTTTACTTATCCTTTGTCTAAAATAGAGCCTAAAATAAAAATTGGAAATCAATATATTAATTATGAAGACTTCAAAACAAATAATAATTTTAATAGTAAACCCGAAGCTCTACAAAATGTTCTTGAACCAATTAAACAAAATGATATTGCATTATTTACATCATATAACATTAAAACAATGAAAGATTTATTAATTATCTCTTTACTTGAACTTATAAAAAATAAAACCACTATAAGAAAATGTAAAAATTGTCATATGTATTTTATTCCTGAAAGTAGATCTGATGAAGTTTATTGTTACAGAATAAGCCCTCAAAATTCAAGTAAAACTTGTAAAGAATTTGGAGTTAAAAAAACTTATAGAGAAAGTTTAAATTCTGATGTTGTTAAGAAATCTAATTATAATACAAGGCAATTCTTTACAATGAAAATTAAAAGAGCTTCTAATGAAAAAGAAAAATTAAAATATGAAAAATTATTTGATAAGTATAAATTAAATTACGAAAGGCAAAAAGATAAATATCAAAATAAAAAACTTTCTGATTCTGACTTTGCCACATGGATTACAGCTCAGAAAGAAATATAAAATTCTAATCTTTGAAAGGAGGTGAAAAAATGAGTGTACGAGAACTTGTAAGAAATAAAAAATATCAAATAGAAATACCTTTAAGTTACAATGGAAATAAGAAAAATAGACATTTCGAGACATTCTATGGTGGCAAAAAAGATGCTCTTCTTAGAGAAGCAAAATTAAAAATGCAATTAAAAGATGGCTCTTTTGTTCCAAAAAATAATTTAACAATTCAAGATTTAAGTGAAGAATATTTAAATTATAAAAAAGGAATTCTTTCTCCTAAAACATATTATACATATTGTCAAAGAATGATTCTAATAAATAAACACATTGGCTATGTGAAAGTTCGAAATATAACTGCTAAAATTCTTGATAAATTTTATACCTATTTAAGAACTGAACATCTTTCTTCTAAAGGCACACCATATAGCCCTACTACTCTTCAAGATTATTATGCTCTAATTAATAATATGCTAGAAGTTGCTGTTAAATGGGATTACTTAAATTTCAATCCAAATACAAAAATTGAAAAACCAAAAAGAGCAAGATCAAATGCTAGTTGTTATTCAAAAGAAGATATGGTTAAACTTCTTCAATGTTTAATGCAAGAACCTTTAAAGTATCAAGCAATTATTATTACTGCATTAGATTTAGCATGTAGACGTGGTGAACTTACAGGACTTACTTGGGATGATATTGATTTTAAAACCGGAAAAGTTACTATAAATAAGGCAACTCAATATATTGATAGAAAAATCTTTGAGAAAGAAACAAAAAGTGTAAATAGTGATAGAATTAACTTTCTTAATCCATCTACTATAGAAATTCTAAAAAAATATAAAAAGGAACAACAAGAAAAACAAATGAAACTTGGTTCACAATGGATACAAACAAATAGAGTTTTTACAACAGAATTTGGTGGAGATATTCATCCTGATACTCCAACTAAAATATTTCAAAAAATTATAAAGAAATACAACTTAAAACATTTGACTTTCCACGGACTTAGACATTCTGGTATTTCTCATATGATTGAATGTGGAGTTCCAATTTCAGTTATTAGTAGAAAAGTTGGTCATTCAAGTGTTCAAGTTACTGATGCTTATTACTCGCATTTCTTTGATGATGAATTTAAACAAGCTGCAAATTCTATGAATGATATATTTGAAAAAGCACAATAAAATAGACGAGATTTCACAAATGATCCCGCCTATTTTTTATTTAAAAATTAATATTATCTCAATTTTTCATCAACTTCTTTAATAAATTAATTATTTTATTTTTTATCTTTTTTATCAATGTTTGTTTTTCATCAACAATTTCCATAGCAGTTATTTTATCTTTTGTATTAAATAAAACTTTATTACCATATATTTGTTCTTTTTCTTTTTCTGTTCTTATTATTTGCATTTTTTCTGTTTCTTTAATTCTTTTTCTTTTTTCTTCAGTTGCTATATAATCTCTATATAAAATTGATAATATAGCCTGTGTTTCTGGTAGCATTTTTTGTTCACTTAGTTTTTTTTCGTTATCAATTTCATATGTATATTCTAAATTTTTATTTTCTTCAATGTCTTTTATTATTTCAGTTGGTATTTTCTTCAGTTCCTTAAGTTCAAGATGTTGTAAAATAGTAGATACTTCTGAAAGTGCATTATAATAATTATTCAACTTTTGGTTCCCCTCTTCCTATATTTTTAATATTATGCATAAATTGTTCTGCTTCATTTTTTGGGTCAATTCCAACATTTTCTGATAATTCCTCAATTTCTTGAGCTTTAACTATCTCTAATTCATGCTGTTTTTCTATTTTTTCAACTTCTGCACAAAAATCAGGATCATCATATAATTCTTTTGAGATATAATATTTTACACAAATATTTTGCCTTATTGCTTCTAATGCAATCTTTTTATCTTTTTGTAGCCTTAAACTTATACATCTTATCGCAAGACCATTTCCTTTTACAGCTAACATAGCTAATTCTTCATCATCCATATTTTCTGGACTCGTTATTTCAATTGCTAACGGATCAATCAATATTGCTTTTCTTATAAACTCTCTTTTATATACAATATTCATTGGTACATCATACAATACCATTCTATCCTTACAACTTTCCAATGCTAATAATACGAATTCTTCTTCTTGTTTATATTTATCATCAACACAATCTAACAAATATCCATCAGCTGCTAAAGCTATTCTTACAAATTCTTCATCATTTTTATATTTTTTCAAATAAATAATAGCATCTGGGTATCTAAGTAAAATGTCTTTTAAATATTCTCTATCTTCTTCGATTTGATTTCCAATATATAAAAGTATACTTCTATCACTTTCTATTGCACTTTCTATTATTTTTTTATTATTTCTCTTATCTATATCTAAATACCTGAATTGTTTTGGATTTTTAGCTATATTTATACAATCAAATTCTTCACTATTGGTTTCAGAATATTGTGTTTCTTCATCTCCTTGTTCTTTATGCTTATCGCTTATTTGTTTTAAAAACTCCATTTCCATAATAATTTTTATACATTCTTTTAAATCAACGTTAGCATCAAATGTAATTCCTGTCTTGTCTTCATCCCATAAATGTACTTTTCTATTTAATCCATCTTTTTCATCACCTAGAATTCTATATCTATAATGTGTTAAAGAATTTCTTAATCTTCTAAAAAATTGTTCTTGTATTGTTGAACTGTCTGCATTTGCAATATATCTTATATCTACTGAACTAATATCTATTTCACTGTAATCAATTCTATCATCAAATAATTTTTCTTTATTGGTTAAAAATACAATTTTACTTAATATTGCAAATTGCCTTTCTATATCATTTTCAAAATATTCCATGTTTTTTCTTTCAAAATATTGAATTGGTTTGTTAAATATGGATAACATTTTTGTAATTCTTGCAAGTTCACATTTCTCTTTAGGTATATATTTTCTTCTTAATACTTCTGCAATTAAATTTCTCTGTATATCTACTCTTTCTGTATAAAATCCTGGATTGTTCCTAATAAAATCTATTATACATTTTTTATCTTCATCATCAATTTCTTTTATATCAGTTATTTTAATATCTTTATCTCTGTTTCTTGTAGTAATATCTTCATTTGTGCAACAAGATCTATCATCTGTTAAAAGCAATAATCTAACTATTTTTTCTTCATGTGATTCTTGCTTTTCATCTTCTGTTAGCCACTCTTTATTACCTTTATTTTGTTTTCTAGGTTCTTTTTTTTGCCCTTTAATATTGACTGTTAGAATATATCTTTTTTCTAAAAAATCAATTAATTCATCTTCTGTAGTTATAGCTCGTGATAATTCATATGTTTTTTCTTTATTTAGTAAAAATATGTCACTGATATCCATTTCGTTATATGTTCTACTATATAGAGAACTTACTAATCTTATAAAATCTTGTTCCTTAATTTCAATCATTTGAATATTTTTAGTATTTACCTTAAATCTTAATATTGTCTTTCCGCTTCCCCAACCATCTAAAACAATTTCAATATCCCCATGGGCATCTGCATTTCTAATTTGTCTTAGTGTCTTTTTCTCACTTACATTTTGTGTATGAGTTTTCTCTTTCGGAGGTAAAATATTTAAAAAATATTGATATTCACTAGCAAGTCTGGCATAGAATTGATTTTTTATATCTGTATTTCTAAAATCTCCTATATACCCTTCCTCACTTAAGAATCTCTCATAATTTTCCATAAAATTTCTAAAATCCACCAATAATTCATATGCTGTAAAATGTAATACAGGGTGCGAATCCTTTGTTCTTCTACTATTTTGTTCTTGAATAAACGAACTATTTTTGTCCATTATACTATCTATAAATTCTATATCTTGTTGTGCTTTTAATAAACGTTTCATATTATTAAGAGCATTATGTATATATGTGCTAGTATATCTTTGTATATTTTTTGATTCCATAATTTTTACCTCAGATAAATTATATATTATTTGTTATTTTTTATCAATATGACTTTATATATTTTTATTTATAACACTTCCGCCGTTTTTCCGCCGTTTTTCTCAAAAATAAAAAAATCAAGGAACTTTAAATCCCTTGATAAATCTGGTTGCGGGGGATAGACTCGAACTATCGACCTTCGGGTTATGAGCGAGGTTTGACCGGTTTTTGTAGTTTTGTGAAAATTAGAGTTTTTGTTGGTATTTAGGTATTTACAAGAGTTTTGGTTTGTAGAACATTTGTGCATTTTTAGGGCATTTTTGGAGAAGATTTTACCCAATTTTTACCCAATGAGCATGGTACATTTGTTCTTACAAAATTGGCTCTTGTGAGAGATATTTTTATTAAGAAAAATTTTAATTTTTAGGAGGATTTAGATTATGAATAATTTAAGAGAAGTTAATGATGATATTTTGAAAGATTGGTTAGAATTTAGAGAGGATACTTTGCTTTGCACTTTAAGTGCTGAAGATAAAAAGCACTTCGTTTATTTTGATGAAATCTCTGAGAGGATTTTGAAGAATGTTCCTGAACAGAATAAAAAGTATGTGCAAAAGCAACTTAATCTGCTTGATGAGAATTTTATGGATTATATTTGCTATTGGAATGAGAAGTATTATAGGAATGGTTTTTGTGATGGGGTGCAGTTGATTGGTGGTAGTTTTGATAATTAATTAAATATATTTTCCAAAGTTTTTTCAAAATTTTGAAAAAACTTTGGATTTTTATATACTTTTTTAAATTAGTAAAAATATAAATTTCTCTATTTAATAATATTTCTTAAATGTTGAACCTTCTGCATAAGCTTTTCATTTTTTCTTAACTCTGATAAGCTATTGTTGTAACCCTCTAATTCATTTATTAATTCAATAAATAATGGTGAAGTTACATTTGCCTTAGCTATTTTCAATAACTCTTTATACTGTTTTATACATAAAGAGAACTGTAATTTGCTGGATATTTTATCTATTGAAAAAGAAGTAACTGCTAATAAAAATTGTCTTTGTGAAAATTTATTTATTAGTTCTCTATATATGGTGTCCGCTCCCCAACAGATACCATTTCCATTAGTTAAAAATGCATCTATTATGACTTTTATGTAATAATCATTTATAGAAGTAGGAACTGCATTATTTCCCAACAGCCTTTTTATATGCTCTGCATATGGAGGTTCTAAATAAAAATTATTCATTGGTGCATTATGTGCTATGTATAAATGTTCTAATTCAATTTTTAATTCAGCAACTTTTATATTATCTGGTAAATATGACTCTGCATCTACAATTTGTAAAAACTCTCTAGCTAATTTTGCTTCGTTTTGATCGTTATTTACTTGAAATTTACCGAACTTAATGCCCAAATTCCATTTATTTTCCTCTGAAACTATATTCCATAGCTTTGGCAATAACATCTTTATATTTCTTCTTGTTTCAATGGTTGTATCCTCTCTACAATATATTCCAAAAAATCCATTACAAAGTGAATCTGCTTTATCAAATGTTAAATCTCCAAAAAATTCACTTATTATTTCGGCTTCTGTGTCAGTTATTTCATTATTTTTTATATTATAAAGAAGTTTTCTAATCTCAATAGTAATATTAGATAATGGTAATGATATTACTTCTTTTATACATGTTTCAAGCCATGAAATTAATTGAAGACCTGTTAACTCTACCTGATTAGGATGAGCTGCACTTGCCCAGTTTCTCATAAATTTTATATTATCTAGCATTCGATATCCTATGTCCGATATCAAACCTATTTCTTTTGCTCCTTGTATCAATTCGCTATCATCTATTTTTGCCAAATCAGCTTCAGTTGATAATTTATTTCTTTTATCTGATGTTACTGCTAAATCAAAAAAATATTGTATGTCATATTGAGCAATTCTGTATCTCAATTGGTTAACAGTTTCATCCCACAAATAATTTAACGCAGCATCAAATAATCCAGCACTTACTGCTGATAAAAACTTTGATATGTAGGTAGATTTTATAGCAATATCTGGCTCTAGTAAGTCAACTACATCTTCAATATTCTTAAAAACTTTTTTTCTTTCTTCAACACCAACTAATATATTTTCTGTTGGCAAACCTAGATAATTATATATATTTAACATTTTTTCATCATATTCCGTTAAATTTTTTTCTATCTCATTATTATTTAGAACTATTAAATCATTCATAACTCTTCTCCTTTTACTAATTATCTCAAAAAATATTTCATCATTTCTGTATATTGATCCTGTGCATTTAGGCAAGTATCTATTAAATATCCTTTTTCTTTATTAGTTTGATATTGATTTAATCCTCTATAATAGAATAGCTTATCTTTGTCTAAAATAATAAATGGTACTATATTATTTTTTAAACATTCTTTAAAGGCAATTATTCTACCAACTCTACCATTTCCATCTTGAAACGGATGTATCTTTTCAAATTTAGCATGAAATTCTATTATTTCATTTATTGTAACTTGTTTCAAAGACTCATACCATTCTAATAATTTTTTCATATCTCGCTCAACATTTTTAGGATCTGTAGTTTTTAGTCCCCCTACTTCATTTGGTAATTTCTTATAATCTCCAACAACAAACCAATCTTTTCTACTGTCTGATGTTCCTTCTTTTAATATCTTGTGAAACTCTTTTATCATCTTTTCAGTTAACTTTTTACCTGCTATATCTAACATATAATCAACTAATTTAAAATGATTAGCCGTTTCTAATACATCATCTAAATCTGTAATAGAATCTTTTTCTGCCAATAAAGTATTAGTTTCATAAATATATCTAGTCTGATCTTCTGTAAGCTTACTTCCTTCAATATGATTTGTATTATATGCAAATGTAATTTGAGTATTATGATATAGATTTCCTTTTAATTTCATATTTTTTTGTTCTCTTAACACTTCTAAAATATTTATTTTAGATATATCAAAATCATCTTCTTTAATCAATTCATCAACAGAAACTTCAAATATTTCAGCTAACTTTTTTAATGATTCGATATTAGGTTCTAATGTTCCAGATTCATATTTAGAAACTGTAGCTGGTTTCACTCCTAATGATTCTGCAATTTCAACTTGCGTCATGTTTTTATTTTCTCTATATAATTTTATTTTTTCTCCTAACATAATAAAAACTCTCCTTTTTGATTATAATAATATTATATCATATCATTGCCAAAAAAGAAAGTTTTTATTCAATTTTTATTTATTTTTTCTAAAACAGAATATTTTTTTATTGTTAATATAATTACTTTTTAATATTATGCATTGTTCATAATTTCTTTTAAACTTTTTCCATCTTTGTTTTTCCATTCTCTTAAGCCATTTGCATTTCTTCCTAATATCATGGCTGCAGCTGTAGATGACGAAGAAAATATTATATCCTTTAAAAATATTCCATTGTCTACTATTTTTTGATTTCTTAACTCATTCCATTTATTTCTTAATGATTGACTACTAGCTTTCTTAAATTCCTCACTACTTTGTGAGCCTTTAAATACTATAAATCCCTCTTCTGTTTGTGTACCAGTTGCTTTTAATCCAATAGAATTTATATAACAAATTTCTTCTTCATTTACTTCTTGTACTGTTAAAATTTTATCGAAAATATGATACCCATATACGGCTGTTAGCAATATTATTTTTTCATAAAATTTTATTGCTCTTATCTCATCTGCACCATCTAAAGAAGATTTTGTTGGTTTTGTATCATTTTCAATAATAAATCTTTCTACTTCCTTTGCTCTATTATATAACTTATTTTCAATAAATTTTATATGTGCCTTATTTAAAGAATTATTTTGACTAACGAATACTAAACAATCATTCCAAAAATCTTTTGTTTTATTATGTTGCATTAATCTTTTATATATATTCTCTGCTTCACCTATATATGCTCTATCTTCTCCTGTTTCTTCATCAACTCCAAATAATATATATACGCCTGTGTTATCAATATTTTTAAGTTCTTTTGCTTCATTTAACCTATTTCTAGGAATTTTATAACTTACACCTATCCATTCATCTAAATTGCATTGTACAATTCCTGTTGGCATACCATTTTTTAAAATCATTGTAATTACACTTGTTTCCATATCATTTCTCCTTACTTTTAGTTGCTATTTATAAGATTCATTTTGTAAAATTATTATATTATGAACAATGTGCTCTTTTCGCATTTTAGTAAAACAGAATGTAAATTAAATTTTTATAACAATCATACTCTATTAATTTTAGTTACATATTATTTTCACATTTTCATCCATATCTTTATTTAGTTTTTCTATTTCATGTTCATAAATCTCTATTTTATCATTTATAATTGAAATTCCTTTTACAAATTTTTCTTGTTCCTCATATTTAATTACAGGAATTCTAACCTCTCTAATTTTATTTAAATGTAGATTAGGGACTCCCATTCCTATAATTTTACTTAAAAATTCGTTCCTAATTATTTCTGAATTTATTATTTCTAGGAGATACTTTGGTAAAATATTGTTTTTAGTTCTTAATACAGCTAAACTAACATAGATATCAAATGGAATGTCTCTATCTACTATTGCAGCATATCCTATCGTACCATTTTTAGCTACCAGAATATCATTCAATTTTGGTGAAATTCTTTTAGAAAGTTTTTCATGTAATTTATTTGAAACATATTTAATATTATTCCAATCAATTTTTTTATTTACTACATTCGTTGCTGATAAAAATGGAATTCCGCTTTTAGAATATTCAGGAGTATTATGGGTCCCATCAGTAATTAATTCACATACTTCATTTAATGTATTATATTTTTTTGTATTAAATGCTGATTCTATTAACTTGTTTTTTTCGTTATTAGCATTTTCTATTTTTTCTTCTATAATTTTCTTTTGTCTTTGAATTTCATTAGCTTTTTTAATAAAATCTTCCTGTATATTATGAGGAGGTATAGGAATTGAAATATTTTTTAAGTTTTCCTGATTTATCCCTCCTATGCCAGCTCCATTTACATTTGCTTTTAATATTTCTTGTCCTTTCTTTGATGCAAGTATATAAAATACATAGTCTTGAGAAACCTCTTTATTCGTTCTTATAATATATACATGCTCATTTGCCATCATTTTCTCACTAATATCATCTGGTACTTTACAAACTTTTCCTGATAAGGCACCATCTTTACATATTAGGATATCTCCTCCATTAATCTTACCCGTATTAGCTTTATTGTAAAAATCTTTTGGAACATATCTCTTGTTTTTTAAATCAAGTTCTTGATTTATTCCAATATGTTCACCACCAATTGATATAATTCCATGTTTGTATTTTGACACACCACCTTTAGGTCTATCTCCAGTTTCTATAGTATCTAATATATTTCCTAACTTAATGTTTGAATAATTACTATTAAATTTTATTTTTTTTTTGTTTATTAGAGAAATACTTTTATCAAAAATAACTTTTGTAAAATCTAATAAATCGGTGGTTTTTACTATTTTTATATTTTTACTAATTTCTTCTTTAATATCAATTTGTTTATTTAATAGTGCATTTTTTACATAATAATTAGCTTTCAAATTATTATCATCACAATAATCATCATATAAACTAGTTACATGATTACCTTCTTCATCTCGATAGATTTTTATTCCTTCTGATCCTCTTCTATTACTAAATTCATATCCTAAAAAATCCTTTTCATCTTGTTTTTGATTAGATTTAACTTTTATTATAGTTGTTTTGTCATTGCACATTAATATATAATTAAATAGTTTTTCTTTTTCTGTAGATATAATTGTGTTAATTATTAGTTCATTTACAGCATTTTTATCTAGATTTTTCTTTGATTTTATTATATTGTTTATTACATGATCTGAATATTCTTTGTAAAAATCTAAGTTTACTATGTTTTTATTTGGCATTTTTCTAAATATTGACAAATAATCTGTAATATTTATATTTTCATATACATCATTTAGATATTTTTCAATAACATTCGTTGTTCCATTAATTGTAAAATCATGTGGATTTTCTATAAAATTATTTATTGCATATTCAACATTTTTATAATAAAAGTCTTCTCTTCGTTCTAAAAACAAAGTCACTGTATTAGTTCCTGTAGCCATAAATGTGTTTGAACCAAATTCAGTAATTGCCGCTATTCTAAAATATTTAAAAATTATTTCTCTAGTTGGAATATATATACCTGAATTTGTCAGAATTGAAATAGGTAAAATTATCCCAGCAAACCCTCCTGGTTTTAATAGTTGCTTAGTTCTTTCTACAAATAAGCATTCTATTTCAGAACTATCATCTGTTAAATATTTATATAATTCAAAACTTTCTTTTCCATTCTCTAAAGTATTTTTAAATGAAGATACTGAATATGGTGGGTTGGCTATTACAATATCAAATTTTTCATTATCCTGAGGATTTTCTTTTATATATTCTTTAAGTATACCTTTATAATCTTTAGATTTCTCAAAATTATCTAATCCATTTGCTCTTATAATATTAGCCTCTCCATCTCCATTTAGGAATGAACTTACTTTTGTTGTTTTTACTAACCTATAGTCAGCTTCTATACCATAAACACAGTCATTTGCCCATTTAAACTCTCCTTGCTTCCATAAGTTAATATTATCTTTTGCTTCTCTCCTAATATTAGTTGTATCATATTTAGAAATTACTTTTTGTAGTTCATCCATATATTCTGTTAGAAAATGCCCACTACCAGATGCATAATCAATAGCAACTGGTAAAATATTGTTTTCATCATTATTTATTTTTTTATCTATTATTTCCTTTATTGGCATTGAGGAGATAATGTATCTTGCAATTGGTACAGGAGTAAAGAATTGTCCTGCCTCTTGCTTTATACTTGTATTTAATAATAATTCAAAAAAATCTCCAAGGAATTGTTGTTTGTGTGAATATCTAAATTGATATGGTTGTAATAATTCTACTATTTCTCTAACTACAATTCCATTCATTTTGAAAGACTGTTCATTATACACTTCTTTAAATGCAAACTCGGGATTCTTTTGCAGTCTCAATTTTTGAAACATTTCTTCAATTTGATTTTTTGTATTTTCTTCATGTATATTTGCTAATTTATTTTTCAAATCCTCTTCTGAATAATCTGTAACTTCTATTTCAAGAAATTTTTTCATTCCTCTCTTATATAAATTGTTAAGTCTTCCTTGTAATTTTTCATCAGTATCATCTTCTCGCCATTGAAAATCAACTTCTTCTTCATCCCTTTTATCTTCATCTATTATTTTACAAATAAATAAATTTAAAATCTTATTAAATGCATTTGGCTTGTCTGATACTGCATTATGTCTTAGAATCTCAGCAAATTGATTAAAAATTCTTCCGCTGTCATCTTGGTTTAATTCTTTTAGTTGACCTCTCCTTAAAGATTTATTTTCAAAATCATAACAGTTTACCCATGTTTCAAAAATACCATTATCATAAAAATTTTTATTCCAATAATCATAAATTTCCTTTTGATTACTTAGTTCTTTCCATGTTTTATCTACTTTAACAATTGAATTTTTATATTCTATTTTTTCATTTATAAGTTTAGAAGTATACAGACATAGATATTCTGCCGATTTATCTTGAATATAATAAGAAAAAAGTTGACCTCCATAATTTAGCATTCTTTTCTGTTCTCTGTTATATTCTTCTCCCCATGTTTTACATTCAATCATAATATATGCCTTATTGTCTTTAGAAATCAAAATATCCAATTTACCTTTTTCTTTTCTTCCGAGTGGGAATTTATGTTCTAAAGATAAATCTTTTGGATTATACCCCTTTTCTAGTATTCTATCAATACATTCTAAAACAACAAAATTTTCTGAATTTTCAAAATTGCTAGTAGTTAAATCTCCTATTGAAATCAAATTTCCATAATTTATTTTTTGTTCTTCAAAATTGATACTTATAATATATCCTTTATAGTTTTTTTCAAAAATATCTTTAAATCCATCTTTAGGATAATAATTTAACTTTAATAATAATTTTTTTATTTGATCATTAGATATCCTCATTTCTATTTCCCCCATATGCATTATATCATTAAAAATTATTTTTGCATAGCCCTTTTCGACATTTTTTTTAATTTTCTAGATTACAGTATTTTAAATATATTTTGCTAATTTCTATATTTTAATTCCTTCCAAAAAAATGATCATAAGGATAACCCGCCTTAATATATAATTCCGTTAACTCCATCTTATACTTTTCTAACAATTCCAAATACTTTTGTTTGAAAACATTTTTACAAATCCATTCAACACCTTTACTAGAAATAACAACTTTGACATCAACTAAAAATTTATATTGTTCAAATCCATTATCACACATTTTTTTAATAGCTTTTCTAACAGTTATATCTTTTTTATTAAAATACTTACATAGTTCATTTATATCCATATCTTCATTCCACCAATTTTCATTATGTTCTACTTTTAACAATTCTTCATATTGTCTAATTCTATCTTCAAAGAAATCTATGTCAGCATCTGTTAGTGATTTTTCCTTTTGAAAATACACTTGATTTAACCATGCATATCCTTCTGCTAAAATAAAATATTTCCTACTTTTTACTTTCTCACTCCTCCATCTGCAAGTTGGATGTTTTTTTAGCATAACTTCTATAGCTTTTCTTAAATCTTCATGTGTTATTTCTTTTCCATATTTAGTAGTAACACCTAGTAATTGAAATCTCTTTAAGATTTTATTATATGATAAGAAAATACTATCTAAAACTTGCTCTGAATCCATTTTCATTTTTCATCACTCCTACTTTTTTAATTCTATTAATGCTAGTCTACGTAGCATTGATAGTTAGCAAAATTTATTTTGCACGAATATAGGTAGTATTTTTTAGTACCTAATATTCGCCAGCGTGGTGTTTTGACACCCTTTTGGCTGTTTAGGGAAAAATCCCTAAAAACCTTTTTGTCTCTCCGAGGGAAATTTTTATTCATTTTTTTAGTAACTCTTGTTTATATTTTAGAAAAAGTTTGAACAAAAAATTCAAACTTTTTCTATTTACAATTAATATAATTTATATTATAATTTTATTAGATATTTAGATTGAGTTAGCAAATAGTTTGGTCGCTTATGCTAACTTTTTCTTTTGTTTTTCTTTCTTCTGTAATTGCAATTCCATAACACATTTCATTCAAAACTTTAACAATTTCTTCTGCAATTTCTGTATCATTTTCAGTAGATAATTGTTCAATTAATTGCTCTTTATTATATCTAGTTGTAATAACAATTGGTAATTCATTATCATATCTATTACTAATGATTTTATATAACTTTTCCAAAGCCCATTTACTTAAATTTTCATTACCAAAATCATCAATAATTAACATATCTACATTAGAATACAGTTCACTAATTTCTATTTCTGATAGTCCTTCTTTGTTAAATGATTCTTTAATTTTATCAATTATAGAACTACTTTTTTCCATTAATACAATTTTGTTTTGTTCAATCATTTTATTAGCAATACAAGCTGCTAAATATTTTTTTTCATAACCTATATTTCCAAAAATTATTAATCCATTTTTCATTTCGGATTTAATGCATAAATCTGCAAATTTTATTAATTGATTTATAATAGATGTATCTTCATATGTATCAATAAAATTTTCAAAATTATACTTTTGTAATCTCTTTTTCATATAGTTATCTTTATAAATATTATTAATAATTTTTCTATTCTTTTCCTGTCTTTGTTTTTCTTCTTGCTCTAAATCAAATTCTTTCCAAAATTGAATTGCTTTTTCACAATTACATCTTTCATATTCGATCATGTTTTTATCATAATTTACATACAAATAATCCAATCCAATTGGCTTTAAATTTTTATTACAAAATCCACATTTTGCACCTTCATTGGTGATAACTTTATAATTTGAATTCTTTAAATCCACTTTTATTCTCATCTCCTTCTTTTTCTATTTTATTTCTTGTCTTTTTCTCTTCTTTAGTGTTACGTTGCGTTATTGTAACGTTACTTTTTTCTGTTTCACTTTTCTTTTTTTCACGATATTTTTGTTGTCTTAAACAATTTTGTAGTCTGATTTCTTCAAGTTTATCAGCACTTTGGTACTTAGACCAATTTTTGATTTTATAAAAGTTTTCTTCTATAATAATCATTTTTAATTCTTCAAATTTTTCCAAACATTTTGTGATTTTTTTCCTAGACTTTCCCATAATCTTTGAAAATTCATCAACTGTCATTGGTTTATCTTCTGTTATTGATAATCTACCTTGATAATTACATTTCATTGCTATTGTTAAAAGTTGTATCCATACTCTAATTAGTGTATCTCCATCCTTTTCGCTTTCTATCAATTTTATTTTGTTATTATCAAAAAAATCCGTAGATAATTTTAACCATTGTAAATTTGCCATATCCTCCTTTCCTCACTTCCTTTAGAATCTAATCTATTGATTCTTGTTCCATTTTTGTTAAATATTCATCTAAAGCTTGTACTCTAAATAAATATTTTCCACCAACTTTTGAACATGGTATTTGTTTTCTTCTTACTAATTGATTTATCAACCAGTAGGATATTCCTAAATACTCAGATGCTTCTTTCATTGTTAGTGTTGTCCTTTGTACCTTTTGTAATTCCATAATATCACCTCCTGTTTTTTTGTAATTTAATATTGACTTTTGTTAACAAATGTATTATATTGTTTGTAGTTAACTTTGTAAATACTTTTTAGTGTATTTTGATAGCAGGTTAACTTTATTAAATTTCATAAACTGTTAACGGAGGAATTATGAACAAATTAAAAATTGATGAACCTATTAGTATATTTGTTTCAAAGAACGAAACACTTACACATAAAGCATTTTTATATGCAAAAACAAAATCATCTAAGCCAAAATATTATAATCTAAAAAACGCTAATACAGGTTATTTTACTATTAATACTACAACTACCACTCAGACACTTTGTACTGAACTTATTGACTTTTTAAATTGTAATTTTGATAATTATGATGATTGTTTTATGTGGTTTACTAAGTTTTTTACTTCATACATCATATATACTGGTGAAGATGATATAAATAAATTTGAAGTAAATAAACTTTATTCTTTTAATAAAGTAAAAGAATTATTTGAAAAATATTTTGAAGAAATAAAAAATGACTCAAAACGTGGTCAAAAACTATTATCAGAATTTGTTGATTATATATTTAACATTAATAATATTGAAGAAATTAAAGATTTTACTTCTAAAATAAGATTTTATATTTATTATAACTCTCATGCTAAAAAGCTAGATAGATTTATAAATAACTACTTTTCTATGCCACAAGGCTTTTCTTTTAGAACAATATCTGGTATTAAAGGATCTACAGAAAAAGATTTAATCAAATTCTTTAAGTCTGCTCCAGATTATGATGTTGAACCAAATTATAGCACTAGTAACGAAAACATTTATGGAATTTTATATGTTACATTGTTTCAATTTGTACTTAATAATAAATATCTTATTAAGAAATGTAAAAATTGTGGTAAATACTTTATGACAAATAATCCACACATTAATTACTGTAATAATTTATTCAAAGGGAACCAAACTTGTAAGGATATCGGAAACCAAATTGCTCAAAGAATTAAGCAAGAAAATGAAATTGTTTATGGTAAATATCGTAAGATTTATGCAAAAAAAGCAATGCTAGTAAACCGTAATCCTGATATAGAAGTTTATAAGATTGATTATGAAAATTGGAAAAAGGAAGCTAAGGAATTTATGGATGCCATTAGATCTGAAAAGAAAACTTATAAAGAATTTGATAAATGGTTGGATAAAAATAATTAAAACCTACTTGTATTTATATATTATAAAATAGTCCTAATGAATTTTTATTCATTAGGACTATTTTTAAGATTTAAATTGCAAGATTATATTATTATTTGATAACACATTATCATCTGATAAGGTACCTTTTTCTAAATCTAATAATTCTTCTAGGTCTTCTGCATACATAGGAATACCAAATTTTCCTATTTCATATACAAATTGGCTACCAGAAAGAATATTATTATTTTTTAACATATCTATTGACTTCTTAAACAAAATTGTTTGTTGCAATCTCCATTGATTATCTAAAGGTTCTCTTGTTCTCCATTTTCTATAATTCATGGCCTTTACTAATTCTAAATATTGACTATTATTAATCCTTCCAAGTTGTCTTGCTCTCATTACCATTGCTGCTATTGAAACCTTCCATTTTTTCTTAAGTTCTTTATAATATTCTAAATTTAAAGGATCTCTTAGATCATTAAAAAATTCATTTTTAGGCAATAAAAACGCTGCTGCAAAAGAATTTGCTTGTTCTTCTAATTTTCTTTGTTCTTCTGGTGATAATTCTTCTATTTTTTCTATATTTCTATGTAATATTATATGACCTAATTCATGAGCCGCATCAAAATTTCTTCTTGCCACTGACTGCTTATCGTTACTCAATACAACACAATATTTATCTTTTTTATTAACCTTATGTACTTGAGTAAAGGCATCAATTTTTTTATTATTTACATTTAATGTTGATACAATTATTCCTTTATTTTCTAATAAATTTACCATATTTTCTATTTGCTGAGTTCCTAATTCCCAATAATTTCTTACTTTTATTGCAATATCTTCTATATTTTCTTTATTATTCAAATCAATATCCGTATCTATCTCTGGTAAATCCAATTCAGGATAATTAAAATAATTATTTAAGAACTCATATATGTATACTATAATTTTAGTTTTTTCTTCCTGTGTTTGTAAATCAATTTTTTTTGTACTCGATAATGCTCTAAAAAAAGTATTTTCAACTGGTACATCATATAAATTATCTTTATAAAAGAAATCTCTAGGAAAATGTAATGTAGTTATTATTGTAAATTCTGTATCTAATTTAGGGTTATTTTCATTTTTTTCATATTGTAAGACAGCTTGTCGAGTAACGCCTATTTTTTCAGCTAACTCGCTGGCTGTCATGTTTCTATATATTCTTGCTAATTTTAATCTTTCACCATTAAAATTATTCATTATTTTCCCCTCTTTTTATATCTTTGTTATCTATTTCTACGTCTAAGTTTTCAGATTTAGCTAAAATTTCTGATTTAAAGTTGAATTCAAGCTCTGCTGGAATTTCTTCTCTACTATTATTTACATCCTCATAAACATCTTCATAATCAACTGCAATATAATCAGATAAGTCTTTATTAGCAATAGTTTCAGCATATTGAGACATCTTCACAGCTCTTACACCTAATAATTTATATCCTTGTTTTTTATATAAGATTGTAATATATTGTATTTCTCCATCTTCTTCAATTATTTCTCTTATTCTTTCTTGTATTTTAGCTTGTTCATCAAGTATTATATCCATTTCTGGCAACAGTAGTTGTTGTTGTCTATCATCCGGATTAAATTTCATTAAGCTGAAAATGTAGTTCTGTTTATCCTTAATATTATTGGAATTTATTAATGAAGCTAATCTATCTTCACTCATAAAAGAATATAATGTGTGTTCTTCCCTATTATAAGCAAGAAGTAATTTATAGCCATACCTATAAAATTCTTTCACTTCAATTCTTTCATTTTCTCCTATTTTATAATATAATGAATTCATCATTTTATCAATAATTCTAAATCGTTCAGCATTGTCAAATCTATCTCCATTTTCTCTTTTTGCTGTTTTAGCTCTCTTTAAACCTTGTTGCATACCTTCAACTATAGCCTTAGCAAACTCATCATCAATCATACCTTTCATTCCTTTCTGCTTTGTTATTTTTCTGTATTATATTCTTTTTTGATGTTTTTGTCAAGTGTTTTTTTGTTTTTTTTATTTTTTTAAAGTAAAATAATGTTTTTTATTTTTTTGCAAATTTCTATTGCATTTTGTTAACTATCGTTGTATAATATCTTTGTTAACAATTAAATTAATACTCCTCCCACCCATAGGCATACTTGAAAGGAGGTGAAATAAGTAATGGCTGGGAGTATAGAAAAAAGAGGAAAAAATAGTTACAGGCTAACAGTATCCGAAGGATTTGACCTAGACGGAAAACCTATGATACATAGAAAAACAGTACATGGAACTAAAAAGGATGCAGAAGTTGAACTAGCAAAATTTGTTACTGAAGTACAAAATGGTTTAGTAATTGATGGTAAATCTCTTAAATTTTCTGAATTTACTGAAATATGGAAAAGAGATTATGGCTCAAAAGAACTTGCTCCATCAACATATAAACGTTATTGTAGAATGTTAGAAACAAGACTTTTACCATACTTTGGACATTTCTATATTAACAAAATTAAACCAACAGACATTATGAAATTCTATGACTTACTTGAAAAGGATACTCAGTTAGTTAGGAAAAAAGGTAACAATGGTTCAAAAACAAAAAAGCCCTTATCTGGTAAAACAATTTTAGAGCATCACAGATTATTAAGAGCAATGCTTCATAAAGCAGTTTATTGGCAATTAATAGTTAATAACCCTGCTGAACGTGTACAACCACCTAAAGCTAGAAAACCAAAAAGAAGATCTTATGATGATGAGCAAACTAAAATATTACTAGAAAATTTAGAACTATTATCTAGCGAAGATACTAAATACAAAGTTGCAATCATCCTTACAGTATTTACTGGTGTTCGTTTAGGCGAGTTAATGGGACTAGAATGGCAAGATGTTGATTTTAAAAATGGAATTATTAGTATTAATCGCTCTAGTCAGTATCTAGCAGATATGGGAGTTTTCACAAAAGTTCCAAAAACAGAAAGTTCCATTAGAGAAATTGCAATACCCGAATTTATCATTTCTTTACTTGAGGAATATAAGTTATGGTATGAAGAACAAAAATCCATTTACAGCGAATTATGGACTGATTCTGATAGATTATTTGTACAAGCAGATGGTAAACCTATGCATCCTTCTACGATTAGCAAATGGTTTGTAAAATATGTTGGTCAAATAGGATTACCTGTAATTAATTTTCACGGATTAAGACATACAAATGCAAGTTTACTAGTTGCACAAAATATTGATATAGCAGTAATTTCTGCGAGACTAGGTCATGCACAAATAAGTACTACACTTGACTTTTATGTGCATCCACTACTTTCTCATAATAGAAAAGCTGGCTATGCACTAGAAAACTTATTATTACCAACAAGGTCTTAATTTGAACTTTTTTCTAATTTTCACAAATTACAAATTTTCACGATTTAAAAAGGTAAAAAACTTTGAGATTATATATCTCTTTCCCAAAAGTTTTTTACTATAAATTTTAAAATTTTATTGCAATTTACATTATTAAATGATGTTAAAATTTAAAATATTTATTTATAACATTATAATGTAAGTATAAAATTTTAATGAATTTTTATTGATATTTATGGCATTTGAGGTAATTATTTTACCCAATTTTTACCCAATTTGACATAAGAATGCCATTTTCAATCATTATTGCAACTAATTTTAAGGCATAAAAAAGCACCTACAGTCATTGAAACTGTAAGCATTTATGTTTTGGTTGCGGGGGTAAGACTCGAACTTACGACCTTCGGGTTATGAGCCCGACGAGCTGCCAACTGCTCCACCCCGCGATTTGTTGTTTGCTTACTTAGTATAACTCCATTATTGTCTTTTGTCAATACATTTAAACAATTTTTATCTTTTAATTTTAATATATTACTATTCCATTGTTAATAGTTATTCTAATACTTCATTAAACTTCTATTTGTTCTTTAAGGTCGTTATATTTTGCTTCACCTATTCCTTTAACATTTTGTATATCTTCTATTCTTCGAAAACTTCCATTTTCCTCTCTATACTTAATTATTTTTGCTGCTGTGGATGCACCTACTCCTGGTAACCTTTGTAATTCATCCTCATCTGCTGTATTTATATTTATTTTTTCTTCCTTTATATTATTTTCAATATTTGCTGTATTATACTCTATTTTTTTATCATTATCTTCTGTGTTTGGTATATATATTTTTTGTCCATCTTTTAGTATATAAGCTAAATTTATTTGTGCTAAATCTGCCTTTTCCGTAGTACCTCCTGCCTTTTTAATTGCATCAATTACTCTTGCACCCTCTTCTAGTTCTACTATTCCTGGTTTATTTATCTCTCCTATTATATGCACAGCAATTACTTTTTTTGCCTCTTCTTTTATAATATTTTCTTCTTCTGCAAAATATTCTTCGTAATTATTCTCTTCATAATTATATTCATCTATTTTTTTTAAAACATATATCGAAATTATTATTATAATTATTACTCCTATAATAATTATTATTTTTTTATTATTTTTTAATTTTTCCAAATAAATCTTTCCTTTCTTTTTCTTTTATTTTACTATTGAATTTTTAAAATACTTAATATATATTTATATTAGAGGAGATTTTATGAAACATATAAAAAAAGTATTTTGTATTTTATTGATAATTTTTAATATTATGATAGTATGTAATTTTAGTAATGCCAGTGAAATTAATACATACTCTCCAGTATGTTTACTCATGGAAAGTTCCACTGGTAAAATTTTATATGAAAAAGATATACATAAAAAAGTGTATCCTGCAAGTACTACTAAACTTATGACAGCTATATTAGTAATGGAGAATTGTAATTTATCTGATATTGCTACTGTTAATTCAAGCGCTATTGATATTGTTCCAGCTGGCTATTCTTCTGCTTATTTAAAAAAAGGAGAAAATTTAACTATAGAACAACTATTACATGTATTATTAATTCCATCAGCAAATGATGCTGCAAATGTATTGGCGGAACACGTTGGTGGTACAATTGAAAATTTTGCTAATATGATGAATCAAAAAGCCAAAGAATTAGGTTGTAAAAACACCAATTTTAAAAATCCGAGTGGCATACATGATGATAATCACTATTCTACAGCTTATGATCTTTCTATTATTACAAAATATGCTATGCAATTTCAAACTATAAAAGATATTGCAAATACTACAAAATACAATTTACCTAAGACAAATAAATATAATAGTGAAGACAGAATTTTCTATAACACAAACCTGCTTTTATCACATCATTCTCCAGATGATTACTATTATGAATATGCAACAGGATTGAAAACAGGTTATACAAATCCTGCTAAAGATTGTATTATTGCTACTGCTAAAAAAGATGATTTAGAACTAATTGCTATTATTTTGGGTGCAGATGATAATATTGGAAATTCTATACCAAAATATTTAGATTGTAAAACACTTTTTGAATATGGGTTTAATAATTATTCTTTTAAAAGCATCGTAAAATCCAATTCTTTAATTAATCAAATTTCAATTCATGGTGGTACTAAAGATACAAAAAATCTTGATATTTTAGTAAAAGATGATATTAATATATTTTTGAATAATAATTTTAATACGGAAAATTTAACTTCTGAAATAAAATTAAAAGAAAATTTAATTGCTCCTATAAAAAAGGGAAGTGTCATTGGCGAAATTTCTTATACTGTAGATGAAAAGATTTACTCATCTGATTTAATTGCTGGAAATGATGTAGAAATAATTGACTTTATGCCAATATTCTTAAGAATATCAATTTTATTGTTTGTAATTTTTATTATAATTATTGTTTTAAAAAGAAGTTAGAAGTTTAATCTTCTAACTTCTTTAAAATATCTTCTCCTACTATAATAGTTATATCAATATTGTTCGAAGAATTCCCTTGTAATATGTTTCCGATTTTCAGTACATTTTTTATATCCTCTGTAATATTTTCTGGTGCATTATTTCTATTTATTATTGTTGTTTTAGAAGTTTTAGAAGTACTCCCTGTACTCTTAATATTGTATCCCATTCTCTTCAATGTGTCTGAGACCTCATCAAATCTTTCCTCGTTTCCTATTCCATTAAGTAATTCTATTCTTATTTCCTCTTTTTCTTCATCGCTTACTTCAGATTCTTCTTCATTTATATTGAAAAATAATTTATTTACCACTTTTTTTGTTTCTTCTTTGTCACTGCTATATATCCATACCACATTTGCAAATTCTGGTACTCCTGGTAAAACTGCAGTTTTTAAATTGTTTATGTTAAATTCAACTGCATATGGTATATAATCTTTTACTGCTTTAAAATCCAAATTTGTTTCAACATATTGCTCGGCAATATCTAATAAATTATTAATCTTTGTAACACTATTCCAACTTAATAATTTCTTTGCTAAAGTTTTTAAGAATTCCCTTTGTGTTTTCATCCTTCCAATATCTTCTTGTCCATATTCACTTGGATATGTACTTCCATCATTATTATGCCTAAATCTTACAACTTGCTCTGCTTTATCACCATCTAGTAATTGTTCTCCAGCTTTTAGGTGTATGTATAAGTCCTGGCTACTATCATCATAATCCATATCTATCGGTACATTAAATGTAACTCCACCTATTTCGTCAACTAATACTTTTAAAGCTTCTGTATCTACCATTAAATAATATTTTACATTTATGCCTGTAATATCTGTTACATATTTCATAAGCTTTTGAGGTCCATTTTCTGTTTGATAAACAGCATTTATCTTGTCCCATGATGTAGCACTTGATTTATAATCTCCTATAAAGGTATCTCTTGGAATAGAAAGTAACGCTGCTGACTGATCCTTTGGGTCATATGAAGCTAATATTAAAGTATCTGTTAAATTTTGGCTTTTTCCTAATATCAGGCAATATATTTTATCCAAAGTCAATATTGTATCTTTATCATGCCCCATTGCTGTCATTAAAAGTCCTTTTGCTCCTCCACCATTTTTATACACTTTATATCCTAAAATTGCTCCTGCCAATAATATGATAAATAATATAACAAGAATAATTTTTTTACCTATACCTCTTTTTTTCTTTTTATTTTTTACTTCATTTATTTCTTTTGTTTTCAAATTTCTCACTCTTTCTTTTATTTTTATTGTACTTGTCTAGTATAACAAAAAAAAATATAAATATCAATATACTTTTTTTAAAAAAAGTATAGACAAATTTTTAAAAATGTTGTATTATGGTAAAAATTAGGAGGTGGTAATTTATATTTAAATTAATCGATTACTTTTTTATTCTTTTCATTTTTAATCTTTTTATTGTTTTCTATTCAATTTACAACTTCTTTGATATCAATGTTTTCCACAATTTGCAAGGCTCAAAATTAAATCTTAAAATTAAATAATGGAGGTGAAACTTTTATTAAACGTTTTATTTTTATTTTACTTTTATCTTTTACCTTGTGTTGCTTTGCTTTCAAAATTTTTTATCCCATTTTCACATCTAATTCAATTATTATTAATTATGGTTTGCATCCATTTGATATTTGTATTGAACAACCTTTACTCTGGAAATATATAAAAATTGCCTTTATATTTTCGTATATTTTTTCTTCTTTTATAATTTCAAATTCTATTTTTTTATTATTTATTAAACCATTTGATAAACCTAAAAAACTTAAAAAAAGTTCTATCCAAACAACTCACTTTTCACATAATCAGCTTTCTCTTTTTATTGGCAAAAATGTTTATACAAATGAAAAAATATATCTACCAGAAAAAGCATTATATCAAAATATTTTAGTAACAGGAACAATTGGTACTGGAAAAACAAGTAGTGCTATGTATCCTTTTACTGAACAATTAATTTCTTACAAATCAAATAGTGAAACCGAGAAAATAGGAATGCTTATTTTAGATGTTAAAGGTAATTATTGTAATAAGGTAAAAGAATTTTGTCATATATATAATCGTGAAGAAGATTTAATCACTATAGAATTAAATGGTAATTTTAAATATAATCCTTTACATAAGCCAAATTTAAAACCTTCTGTCTTAGCTCATAGGCTAAAAACTATACTTTTATTATTCTCCAAAAATAATACAGAATCTTTTTGGATAGATAAAGCTGAGCAAATTTTAAGTGAAGCTATAAAATTATGCAGGCTATATAATGACTATTATGTTACCTTTGATGAATTACATAAAATAATTACGGTTAATAATTATTATAAAGAAAAGATAGAAATTTTAAGGCATAAATTTATTAATAATTGTTTTACATATGCAGAAACTTATGATTTACTCTCTTCCATCAATTTTTTTGAAAAAGAATTTTTAAATTTAGATTCAAGAACTCTTTCTATTTTAAAATCTGAAATTACTCGTATTACGAATAGCTTTGTCTCTGAATATGATGTATTAAAAACTTTCTCTCCCCCTAAAGATGAATTGAATTTCTTAGGCTTCGATGAAGTAATAAATAATGGCAAAATAGTTGTTTTAAATATGAATATTAGTGAATACACAATACTTTCTAAAATAATTTCTGCATATTTAAAATTAGATTTTCAAACTGAAGTTATGATGAGATTGGCAAACAACTTTGAAACTTCTAAAAGAAGTGTTGCTTTTATTTCTGATGAATATCATGAATATTGTACAGAAACAGATAGTAATTTTTTCTCTCAAAGTAGAGAAGCTAAATGTATTAATATTGTTGCTACTCAAAGCTATACGTCAATTTTAAATACTTTAAACAATCAGGCTACAGTTAAAATGATTGTTCAAAATTTAATAAATAAATTATGGTTCAGGACAGATGATATTTTTACAATAGAAGATATACAAAAACAAATTGGTAAAGAAGATAAGGAAAAATCCACTCACTCAATCTCTGAAAATGCTCAAAAAACTGTTTTTAGCTACTTAACTAACTCTTTAAACTCCAAAAATTCTAATATTTCTGAAACTTTAAGTACAAGTATTCAAACAGATTTTATATATGATACAAAGTTTTTTACTCAAGAACTTGAAAATTTTACATCTTTATGTTTCCTATCTGATGGCAATAAAATTATAAAACCACAAAAAGTAAAATTATTACCATATTTTTTATATAAGGAGGATTTTAATGAAAATATTTATTAAAAAAATTATTTTTATTTTATTTATTTTTATTGTATTATTTAGCATTTTTAATTTTACATATTGTTTTTTTGATTCTACACCTAAAATTGTTACAAAATTAAATGAAGCTTTTGAAAAAGTTGAGAGCTGGTTTATGAAGTTAGCAACTCCTGCAGCTGCTGTGGCTGTTGGCACTGGTGTTTTTATGAAGAAGTTTAGTTTCGGAGATGAAGAAAGAATAAGGATAGCAAAAAAATTAATTAGAAGTTCTCTTTTTTCATATGGATTTATACTAGCAATTGATTTAATATTATCTGCTATAAAAACTCTTATTGTATAGGTGAATTCTATGGAACAGCAAAATATTTCTTACATAATTTTTGAAACTATAAATAATCTTTTAAATAACTTGCTAACCTCTATAGATACGACGCTCTATGAAGTATTAGATGAATTAGTTTTTATAGATACAAATATATTAAAAGTTCCTTTCTTTGAAAAAATATTTGGAACTTACTCTAACAATGGACTTTTGTTAATAGCTAATTCTTTATTAATTGCATTTGTTATATACTATGCGGTAAAACTTGCATATTCCAGTTACACCAGCCAACCCATTGAATCACCACGTCATTTTATTCTAAAATTACTTATCTTAGGAATTTGCATTAATTCTTCATATTTTATATGTGAACAATTTTTAAATATAAATTATTTATTTTCTTCTTCCATTCAAGAATTGGGTCAATATATTTTTGACTCTTCCATTTCTTTTGCTAAATTAATAGAAAAATTAAATATTGATATTTATTCCACAAGTACTAATTTTAACATTTTTTCTTTTGATGGCATTTCTAAAGCCTTTATTACTATAAGCTTATTTAATTTAATTTTTTCATATGCTTTGCGATACATATTGGTAAAACTATTTGTCTTATTAACCCCATTTTCATTGCTCACTCTTTTAAATAATTCTACAAGCTGGTTTTTTAAATCTTGGATTAGATGTCTTTTTTCTTTATTAATAATGCAATCATTTATTGCTTTAATATTATTACTTATCTTTTCTATTAACTTTAATTCTAATACCTTATCAAAATTGACTTATTTAGGATGTATATATGCTTTAGTTCATATAAATTCATATATACGCCAATTGGTTGGAGGTATTTCTACAGAAGTATCAAATAATTTTGGAATTTCTTCTAATTTTTTTAATCATAGGAGGATGTAATGAATTTTATTTTTCCACAAAACTATAACTTTAATAGTAAATTATTTGGCTTTATAGATTATAATTCTTTAATATTGAATATTATTTGGGATGGTTTTATTTTTATAATATCAAATTCTTTGTTTAACAACCTAAGCGTAAAAATATGTATAATTATTATTTTATGCTTTCCTCTTCTTTTGTTTACTTTTGTCGGAATTAATAATGAAAACATTATTTATGTGTTTAAGTATGTAATCAAATTTTTTATAAAAAATAAACTTTATTTATTTAAATAATATTTTACGCCATTCTTTATTGTAAAAATATTTATAAAATGATATAATTTTACAAATAAACATTGGGAGGTAACTAATATTATGAAACTAGAAGATGCGGAAATATCACCTTTATTTTCTAAGACAGAAATACCAGATATATTTTTTTCTGAGTATCTTTCACAGGCAAATGGTGATTTTGTAAAAGTTTATTTGTATTTATTATTTTTATCTAAATATGAAAAAGATGTGAAAATAAATGATTTATCTAAAAAATTAGTACTTCCTTTGAAGGTTATTCAAGATGCCTTAAAATATTGGGAGGATATTGGTGCTATTACTAAAAAAAATACTGGATATATTATAAATAATCTACAAGAGATAGAATTATATAAAATTTATAAGCCAAAAACCTCTTTGTCTGCAGAAGAATTAAAAAAATCTGCTGAAGGTCAAAAAAGAGCTCAGGCTATAGAATGTATAAATAATAAATATTTTTCTGGATTAATGCCTACTTCTTGGTATCCAGATATTGAATTGTGGTTTAAAAAATATAATTTTGATGAAGAAGTTATGATTGCTTTATTTGGCTACTGCTTTGATAAATCTGCTCTTCATAGAAACTACATTCAAACAGTAGCAGAAGCGTGGGCAAAAAATAATATTAGAACATTTACAGATTTGGACATGTATTACGAAAAACAAGAAAAATTAAATTTAATTGCTAATACTATTTCTAAAAAATTAAGTCTAAAAAGAAATTTGTCTCAATATGAATATGCTTATGTTGAAAAATGGGTAATAGACTTTAAATATAATTTAGATATTATAGAAATTGCTTTAAAACGCACTACTTCTAAGGCAAATCCAAGCTTTGATTATTTAGATAAATTGTTAAGTGATTGGCACGACAGAGGATTTACGACTACAGAAGAAATACAAAAATTCTTATTAGAAATGAAAGAAAAAAATAAAAATGTACAGAATTTAGAAAAAACTGCTGGCTATAACAAATATGAGCAAAGATCTTATGATAATTTAAACAATTTATACGCAAATGTTAAGAAAAAACAAGAAGCATAAGGATGTGAAACAATGAGTAATACCACTCTAAAAAATCTTTTAACAGAATATGAAAACAAAAGAATGAGAGCAATTAAGCTTGCTGAGCAGAGGAAAAAAGAGCTATATATTCAAAACCCTAAATTGCAAGAAATTGATGATAAGTTAAATGCTCTAGCCATTTCCACTGCCAAATCTTTAATAAATAAAAATGATTCTGAACTCTTAAAAAATTTAGAAAAAAATATTAACATCTTAAAAAAAGAAAAAATACTTATATTAAATTCAATTGGAAAAGATGAAAGTTATATTTTACCTAATTATGCATGTAAGCTATGTAATGATACCGGATATGTAATGCAAAATTCTCATTCTATTATGTGTAGTTGCTTAAAACAAAAAATATTTGATTTAGAATATAATAAATCAAATATTTATAATATTAAAAACCAGAATTTTAATAATTTTAATGATTTATTTTATTCTAATGTTGTAGATGAAAAAAAATATAAATCAGATATTTCTCCTAGAGAAAATATTAAATTAATAAAAGATATTTGTTTTAAATTTATTAATAATTTTGAAAACCCTGAAGAAAAAAATTTATTGTTTACTGGAAATACTGGTCTAGGAAAAACTTTTATTTCAAGTTGCATTGCTAATGAATTAATTAAAAAAAATAAAACTGTATTATATCAAACTGCTCCAGTTATGTTAGATACAATTATTGATTACAGATTTGGTAAAAATACTAATTCTAACATTTTAGAAAATATATTAAATGTAGACTTATTAATAATAGATGACTTAGGTACTGAATGCGTTAATAATATGAAATTTACCGAATTATTTAATATTATTAATACACGATTATTAAATCAAAAAAATATTACTAAAACCATAATTTCAACTAACTTAAGCTTGCAAAACTTGTATAATACTTATGATGAAAGAATTGTATCAAGAATTGTTGGTAATTATAATATATGTTATTTTTTTGGAGATGATATAAGATTTAAAAAAATCTGTGAATAATCACAGATTTTTTATTATATAAAAGCATTCTTTTTATCGTTCATAATCTTCGGACTTCTTATCATTATATGGAGTTCCACATTTTCCTGCTCCTTCTCCATACAATATTTGAATAAGTTTAGTATCCATACCACTAGCTTCTGAAAATACGGCTTTTTCTAAATAGTCTCTTTCTTTAATCCTTTTACCTGATTTCATAATTTCTTCTATTATTTTTTCAAGTAATTCTTTCTTCTGTGCTAAAGATGTACTCCTATCTTGTACTATTTGTTGTATCTGTGGTCTTGCTCTAGTTGCTAGCGAATTAGCTTTACACTTATCTAATCTTTCCTCTATACATCTTCCAACATATTCAAAATACATTTCTGGACAATTCGGATCATCTATAGATAATAAAATATTAAATATTGATTCATTTTTTATAAAATTTCCATAGATTTGAGCAAGCCTGTTCTTTTCTGTTTCCTCCGGAATTTCATTGTCTGCCAAAGTATCAGCTAGTAATTGTATTTGTTCGAGATTTTCTATTAATATATTTAAACGCTCTTTTTTCTCTTCTATTATTTTATTACTCATTATTCACCTTCATCAGCAGATATTTTTTCTATACTTACTACTTTTCCCTCATTTGTTCTCATTAAAGTAACACCTTGTGTTGCCCTTCCTAAAATACTTATATCTTTAACATTTAACCTAATTACTGTTCCATTGTCTGTTATAAGCATAACATCTTCTTCATCTGTTGCAATTCTTATTCCTACTATGTCTCCTGTTTTAGGTGTTATTTTATATGTAATTACTCCTCTTCCACCTCTATTTTGCACTCTATATTCATCTAGCTCTGTTCTCTTTCCAAATCCATTCTCTGTTATAGCAAGAAGAGTTCCTTTTATACCTGAAACTATTGATTCCATTCCTATTACACTATCTTCTTCATCAAGTCTTATTCCTATTACTCCTTGCGCTGTTCTGCCGACAGGTCTAACATCCTTTTCATCAAAAGTAATACTCATACCTTTTTTAGTTACTAATACTACATTATCTTCTCCATCTGTTAATCTTACATCTATTAATTCATCATCATCTTTTAATGTAATTGCTAATAATCCCGTCTTTCTTGCTGAATTATATTCTGTAAGTGCTGTTTTCTTTATTAATCCGCTTTTTGTTCCCATCAACAGATATTTTCCTTCAGAAAAATTATTAATAGGTATAACAGCAGATATTTTTTCACCTGGATCTAAGCTTAATAAATTTACAATTGCTGTTCCTTTTGCAGTTCTTCCTGCTTCTGGAATTTCATATCCTTTTAATCTATATAATTTTCCTTTATTGCTGAAGAATAATATTAAGTCATGTGTTGAAGCTGTAAATATTTGTTTTACAAAGTCTTCTTCTCTAGTTGCTATTCCAGTTATTCCTTTTCCTCCTCTTTTTTGGCTCTTATATGTGTCTACTGGCATTCTTTTTATATATCCGAAATGAGTTAAAGTAATAACGCTTTGTTCTTCTTTTATTAAATCTTCTACATCAAGGTCACCTTCTGCTGCTACTATTTTTGTTTTTCTTTCATCACCAAATTTTTCTTTTATTTCTATTAATTCTTGCTTAATTATATCAAAAACTAATCTTTCACTACTTAAAACCTCTCTATAATATGCAATTAATTTCATTAATTCATTATATTCTTCATCTATTTTTTCTCTTTGCAAACCAGATAACGTTTTTAATCTCATATCCAATATTGCTTGTGCTTGTATATCAGAAAGTCCAAATCTTTCCATTAATCTTTCTTTAGCATCATCATAAGAATTCCTTATAATATTTATTACTTCATCTATATTATCTAATGCTATTTTTAATCCTTCTAATATATGAGCTCTTGCTAATGCTTTATCTAAATCAAATTGTGTTCTACGTAAAATAACAGTTTTTCTGTGTTCTATGTAATATTCCAAACATTGTCTTAATGTTAATATTTTTGGTTCTCCATTTACTAATGCAAGCATTATAATTCCAAAAGTATCTTGCATTTGTGTGTTTTTATATAATTGATTTAATACTACTTGAGCATTTGCATCTCTTTTTAGTTCTATTACAATTCTAACTCTATCTATTCTGTCTGATTCATCACGCAAATCTGAAATTCCTTCAATTCTTTTTTCTCTAACTAGTGCTGCAATATTTTCAACTAATTTTGCCTTATTTACTTGATATGGTAAAGAATTAACAATTATTCTTTGTTTATTATTACTCATTTCTTCAATTTCAGCTTCTGCTCTTACTGTAATTTTACCTTTTCCTGTTAAATATGCTTCTTTTATTCCTTCTCTTCCCAAAATTATACCTTCTGTTGGAAAATCTGGACCTTTAATTATCGATAATAATTCTTCATCTGTTACATTATCTTCGTCAATTATTTTTATAATTCCATTTATTATTTCTGTTAAATTGTGTGGTGGTATATTTGTTGCCATTCCTACGGCAATTCCAGAAGAACCATTAATTAATAGTGTTGGTATTTTGGATGGAAGTACAGTTGGTTCTTGTAACCTGTCATCATAGTTTGGCATAAAATCTACTGTATTTTTTTCTATATCTGTCAGCATTGTCTCTGCTATTTTTGCCATTCTTGCTTCTGTATACCTCATCGCAGCTGCTCCATCACCATCTATTGAACCAAAGTTTCCATGTCCATCAATTAATCTATATCTTAAAGAAAAATCTTGTGCCATTCTTACCATTGCATCATAAACAGAAGCATCTCCATGTGGATGATATCTTCCTAAAACTGATCCTACTGTATTAGCACATTTTCTGTATGGCTTGTCTGATGTTATCCCGTCTTCATACATAGCATACAAAATTCTTCTATGAACAGGTTTTAAACCATCTCTTACATCTGGCAAAGCACGAGATACAATAACACTCATCGCATAATCTATGTATGACGTTTTCATCTCTGTTTCTATGTCTCTTTCTATAATATTTCCGTCACGTGATTCCATTTTTTTACCATTCCTTTCTGATGTTTTGTCTTTTATAATTATACTAAAACAAAAAAAATTATGCAAGAAAAACGCAGAAAAAACTCTTATTTAATAGTTATTAGACTAATATTTTACTTAATTCTAACTGTTCTGGTGTTAAATTAAAATCTCCCCCATTATTTTTTATAATTTTGTGTATATTTTCTATTTGCCTTGCCTGTTTTAATGTTTCTTCTAAGGGCATTAATTCTTTTAATTTTTCTTTTATTTTTTCATATTCTTTTTCCATTCCTTTAAAGTCTTTATCTTTGTAATATTCTCTCCAATTATTTTCATATTTAGATAATTTATCTAAATTATTTATTTGGCTTGTAAAATTATTTTCTATATTCTTAGAAACATTATCTAAAATAACATCTTTTCCTTTTCTTATTAAATTAGAAACATTATAAGGTATCATTCCTTTTTTTGTTACTTTCCCTAATACCACATCCAATAATGTGGAAATACTATCTATTATTCCTCCGCTTTTTATAGCAGATTGAGCTTGAGATAAATTTTCAAAATCTCCTGTAAATATTCCAAGTGCACTTTTTCCTAAATTTATTGCTGAATTTATTGCTTTATTTACTCCTTCTTTTAGTCCTCCTTTTATTAAACTATCTTTTACTTCTATAAATTCATTTTCTATTAAGTCTGGTAAAACCCATCTTAGTCCAATATCTATTGCTGAATTAATCGTTTTCCCTAAAGTGGTTTCTAAAAAATTATTTTGCCTATTTTCTAAATTTTTTCCTTTGTCTATATTTGTACTTAATTCTAAATTATTCATCTTCTTTTCTAATCCTTTCTAATATTTTATTTTTTATTATTTTTATATAATTTTTTTTGTTTTTTATTATTAATATTTTTTTTATAATATTTATATATTCTTTTTTAATTTCTTTATTTATCTTTTTTGCATTATTATTTATTATTAAATTATATTTTTCATTTATATTTATTTTTCCAAAAATATTATAATCTCCAAAT
>OGOV01000150.1_pt1 | contig 73446 bp, 63 predicted proteins | sample 1552711 | NCBI WGS metagenome assembly OGOV01 (sample SAMEA2580216, study PRJEB22360) | human gut metagenome | biome: human gut; feature: human-associated habitat; material: faeces | place: Denmark | collected 2008/2010 | reverse complement strand
ATCGGCAGGGCAAGGAATGACAAGAGATTATTACGCCCATGTGCATTTCTTCGCGCATGCGAAGAAAATTTTGCACGGGCAATTAATTCCGCCGGAGGCATAACGTGAAAGGAACTTTCACGTTATCAGCTCCTGTCTGTTTTTTCTTATAGTTTAACACATATAAAAGTGCCAAAACGTGCCTCGTCGCGGCGTTGACAGTGTTTCTATATCAAAAAGGTGGTAGCGACAGCGAGCCGTAAGTGAGGGCGTTTTACAGGCGAACAGGCAAACCAAGCGTGCCTTTTTGCGAAAAAGAAGGAACGACGGCGCGTGTGACCGGTTTTTCTGTAAAGAAAAATCGGAACAGAGCAAAGTCTGTTCCGATGTGGACAATGTGAACGGTTTAGATATCAATTACAAAGGTTACATTCGGGGTTTCTGCGTGGATATCTTGAAATACTTCTAAAATTTCTTGCATATATTGTTTCCATTCACATGAAACCTTATCAATACCTTTCACAACAATACAAACATTTTCACTCCACGCATAACTCATAGCATCGTACAATGCATCCAAATTATTTCCCCATTCATAAGGAAAAGCAAATGAATTCTTCATAACACCATAGATATCCGCCCATGTTTTTGCTCCTGTAAAATCTAAAATTATTTTTCTCATATTACATACCCTCACCAATTATTTCTATAAAAGTTTCATAATGATTATAGGTTACAAAAATAAGTCCGTCATTAGAAAATACAATTCTTTATTTATTTCTATAACCGCCGGTGTAGTTTATATCTGCTTCATACCAAATTCTGTTTTCCTTATGTGGAAGAACTTTTTTCTTATTACTATAGATGCCTCCAAAAATCATGGTGTTGGGTGCAACTTCCGCTAAATTCCCCCTAAGGTTATTCCAACCCTTTTCATGTGCTTCCGCCTTACTTATATAATAATGCGGTAACTCATTTAGATAGTACAGCCACCAATCTGCACCCATTGTACCAAGCTCTGTTGCATATCCGGCAACCACAGCAAGCAGTTGCTCTAATATGCAGCCACAGTTATCATGAATTTTTGGTTCACCAATTCTCGCTAACTCGTCATATGAAAATATTTTGCCGTTGCGTTTAAAACATTCAAAACAAGTTGTTGGTTTTATGAATGTTTTCCATTTTACCCAGTTTTCACTTTTTTGCATTTTATCACTCCAATTTAAGTTTTTACATTCGAATGTGTATACACTTATTATACTTAAACAAAGTGACATTGCATGTCATATTTTCGGTAAACCACATTCCGCATATCCGACAAGATTTATTTCGTTGGAAAAAGCACTTAAAATTTGCAAGTGCTTTTTCTTAGACAACCTAAACGGTTTAGATTATGCGCCTTGCGGCGCATAATCGCAAAAAGGTGGTAGCGACAGTGAGCCGTAAGTGATGGCGTTTTACAGGCGAACAGGCGATGCGAGCGTGCCTTTTTGCAATAAAGGAGGAACGACGGCGCATGTGACCGGTTTTTCTGTAAAGAAAAATCGGAACAAAGCAAAGTCCGTTCCAATGTGGCTTTCGCGTTCATTATAGATGCAGGCTCTTTTTTGCTTTTTGCACTCCATTGAGAGTCATCTATTTTATGATCCAAATTCCGTTTCGGTCTGAGCCTTCTCTTTCAATAACATTTCTATCTAAGAACATCCTTCCAATTAGTCGGAAATCCCATAAGTTCCATTTTAACATTTGGATATTTATCGAGCAAAGTTTCAATTAGATCAATAAAATCATTCCAGTGTCTATCCCTCGGAAGAATATTGCTTAAACACACCAATGTGGCAAATACTCTCACGCTGCTTATTCCCTGCTTTGTATACTGCTTATACAAAGCAGGTGTTTTTGAAAGATTCATATTATACAGTCTTCCATAATGCGCACATATATTTCTGACAAATGCTATATGCTCAATCCAGCTTTCAAGATATGTATATTTAACATCATATATCTGAGCTACCGCTTTCTTATCTTCCTGCTTCATGTTCTTATAAAACTTAGACAAAGTTCCGAAACTGAACAATTCAATTAAGGCATACATCGGGATTTTATCCGTTTCATAGTTGTTTCTGAAATTCTTAACGAAAGCAGATTTGCTATTTCTATCGACCTCACTATTTATTTCTGCCAAAAAGTGACTATGATAATCTTCATTTTCAAAATTAGCAGCGTCCTCATATCCAAAGTTGCCGTATTTATACGAAAAATGGTTTGCAATTCGACATCTCAAATTTATTTCTACTTTTTCAATTTGAGCAAACAATGCCTGTCTGAAATTACAATTGAACAGATACAATTCCTTTATCATATCAAATGTAACTCCCTGATTGTAATTGTCATTTTTCTTTTTGAGTCCTATGCTATATGCTTTTATCAATCTGAAATAAGACACATCATTAAGAAATTCTTTAACTGCTTCCTCGTCATTTATAACAAGACCGAGTTCTTTTAGATTCTCAACCTGTTCATCTATAGTCATAGGGACTTGATGCTTTTTCAATTCCATCTTTTCACTTCCGTATAAATTAAATGACCCGACGTGGTCCGCATCGTTGAGAGGCGTGTCGGGTTCTGTTAATGTTATTATACTCATTTTTAATGGAAATGTCAATACTTTTCACGAAATTAGCATTAATTTTTTAATCAAACAGGCAAATTTTATTCCCTCACATACTTTTATATTCTACTAAATAATTATTATGTCTACAATTTCAGAAAATGACATTGTCTAATGCGTTGCTGGCATATCACCACAATTTTCATAGTTAATATATGCCTGTATAACTCGCTTATAGAATTCCATCACAACAACATTCTGCATATGCTCATCAAAATGCGTATAAATACCCGGTTTTCGGCTTTTGTATCTCAGCACTCGTTTGAAATACATGCAGAATAGTTCTTTGGCGCTTTTGTTATATTCTCTGCTTTCCGGAATATATCTATGTATCTCCTGCAAAATATATTGAGGCGAAAGTTTCACGTTTATAACCTCATAAAGCATAGTGCCTATCAGATTTGAAATATATATTTCCCTGTCCTCGTGAACACACAGTTTAGGTAATAGAATATTAAAAGCATTATTCTTTTTAACAAGCGTGTTCCCTATCTTTTTCTGCTGCATCGGGATTTCAGCGATATTTATGCTGCATTCCGTTTCTATGCAGCTTACCACCGCACATTTTGTCTCACATTCGTCCAAAACCGCCTCAAATTTCTCTTTGGTCATCTGTTCGGCTGTACTGTCGTCCGGCTCCTCAAAAGTCCTGCAATTCGCCGCAAACTCGCACATGGCATCTACAACCTCATTGCCGTTATCTGCCGCAGCCATATATGACGAAAGAATTATAAAATAATCATTTCCGTCTGCACAATCAAGCCTTTCTTTCAGTTCCATACACACATCATCGTTATCCCTTACAATTGCTTCCTTGCAGAAGTCGTCTATTGCGTTCAGTAATTCAGCCAAAGACTCTGCTTTCAATATATCACGGGTAGTCATACTTTTTTCTCCTTTCCGCAAACAAAAAACAGCTCCGTGCAAGGAACTGCTTTTAATCTTTATTTTTTCTTGTTGTCTTTCTGTTTGAGTGTCGGTCTATTATTTGCCGGGGCATAGTTTAACTGCTCTTTTTTACCGACTCTTATGTATACAGCCGCTTTCATTTTTTGGCTTATCCCCACTTTTTTATATATTCAAATTCGTACTCGGACACGCACTGCGCCCACCGTACCTTATCACGGTATTTTTCATCGAACAGTTTAAGATTTATTGCCTCATTTACAATGTCGTTTGAATCATTCATAAATCTGTCGCTTTCAAAGGCTATAACCTCACCGTATTCTTTATCATAAATCACAACTAATTCGTAACAAGACATATCGATCATCTGCCCGGGAAGCATAATCCGTGTACATAAGCGAAACGATATGCTTCATCTCTGTTTTTAAGTTTATACCAACGTATATTCCCTTTGCTGTCGCTGAATTTGTAATACATTTCTGTCTCCCTTATATATTCACTGTGAGCGTAACTGCGTCGAACAGTGTAACCTCTATTTTTTCTTTGGATATAATCTTCACTCGTGTTACCATTGATTTGACCACGCTGTCATCGAAGGTTACGAATTTGCCGGGGAGTTTATCTATTGTGTCATATATAGCCCTCAGTTGGCTTGTCTGAGTGTTTTCTATCTGACTTTTTGCCGTTACAGCATTCAGTTTTGCTTGGAGCTTGCTTACTTCATCATGTTTCTGACGGCATTTTTCATCGATGCTTTCCCGTGTTTCCCTATTCTCGACTCCGAGCCGTATTATTTCAACGATTTCGTTATTCTTTGCTTTAATGCTGCTTTCAAGTCCGTGTATCTGCATTACCGTGTTTGGCGCCGACAGCAATTCCGCTATACTGCCTTTCATTAAGGCTTTGATTTTTTCAGTATTGTCAAGCATTGAGTTCATTGCTTTAAGCACACCGGCATGCAGTCTTTCTTCCTCTATGCTGAATGAGTCCTTGCAGTATTTGGTTCCGTGGTCAAGCCTGTTTATACATCTCCATACAACCTTTGTTTTGCCGTTTCTCGCCCAAGTTGTCCTGCGGTATTTACTTCCGCAGTTTCCGCATACCACAAGCCCTGTCAAGGCATATTTACTGCTGAATTTGGATTGCTCGGTCGCATTTTTATCCGCTGTGGATTTCAGGCTGCTTCTTCTTGCAATTTCCACCTGTACCTTATCGAACACAATTGGGTTTATAATCGGTATATGATGGTTTTTTACAAGGTACATCGGCAATTTTGGCAAGGCTCTTTCCGTTGATATACGCCTGAAATATTGCTCTGACCACTTTTGCCTGCTCCTCATTGATTTTCCATACATCATTTTCAACTATATATCTGTATGGAATACAACTTTGTTTGAATGTCCCGTTCATCATCCTATGCTTTATACCCATACGCACATTTTTTGACAGCGATAAGGATTCCTCCTGCGCCATTGAACTGAGCGCCGCAAGCTCTACCTCGCTGTTCATATTTTTTGTGTTAATGTTTTCTCTCTCGAATATAACATCCACGCCGAGAGTCTTCAGTTTTCTGATTATGTCGATGCAATCATAGGTATTTCGGGCAAATCTGGAAATAGACTTTGTAATAATGCAGTCTATTTTTCCATCAAGGCAGTCGTTATACATTCTGTTAAACTCATCTCTGCGCGTCATTTCAGTACCGGATATTCCGTTATCCGCATAGATGTCTACATAACTCCATTCGGGATTTCCAGATATGAGGGCATTGTAATAATCGTACTGATGAATAAACGAATTTTCCTGATCTTCCGAGTCACTGCTGACTCTCACATAGGCGGCAACTCGAATTTTGCATTGCTCCGGCTCAAACGTTTTTGTAGGATCAATTACAATTACTTCTGCCACTCTGCTCACTCCTTTCCTTGATTTTCACAGACACAATACCACAATAGTTTCTATTTATCCATTCACACATACCAACAAAATTTTCATTGGAATTGCATCAAATCCAACATAAATTCTGCGGTATTTCAAGTTTCAATTTCAAATCTTCCTCTATTTGAGTCATCTGCTCATTTGTTATGCTCTTTTCTTCTGCGATTTTACCAAGTTTCATTTTCAAATATAAATATGACATAACAGATTTTATCTGATTTTCAGTCATAATACTGTCCCCCTTTCAAATTCAGACGGCGGACGAAGCAACTTTCCGCTCCGCCCGCCATCCGACCGGGCCGCACTCCGGGACTTAACCTCGACTATGCGGGAGTATCATTATAGGCAGCAACCATCGTGGCTCGCAGACGGCTAACTCTGTTTTGCTGTCAATGGATACACGCTCGTACCTTGTTTGCGATCCGTTTGATGAGGCTTGTCCCTCACAGGCATTCTTCGCGCATTGGCAGTACAGCTCCGGTTGCTGCTAATGTATTCGCTGTTGGGTATTCAGTTGTCAAAGAACAATGAGGACAGATCAAAATATGTCCTTCCATATACCTGTAAGAAAATCAACAATTTTTCAACCCCTTTTTTAAAATTTTTTCAAGATTTTTTAACGCTCTATCAATTGTTTTGCTCACGACGTTTATTGAAACGCCCTCTACGTCTGCAATTTCTGCCATTGTCATATTATGAAAATAATAGGCGATAACTCTTTTAAACTGAATTTCAGGCAATTCTCGCAAAGCGCTATACAATTCCTGCATTGAAAGTTTCCTTTCATACAATTCTATCGGTGTCATTGCCACAAAAAGAATATCCTTTTCAATTCCATCTCCTGCATCAAGAGAATATATTGCTCTGTGCTGTATTGCCTTAACTCTATAATTTTCCTCTGCATTAAACGCATCTTCAAAAACCGCTGCAACTTCATCAGACACTTCTATGTACTCATCTTTCTTATACCAATAATATTCGTTATTTAACATAATTTTCTTCATTTTTCTAACCTCCGCTTCAAATTTGGGGTTAAAATTTGAAGCAGAAATTATGGGTATTTTGCAATGTAACACCGCCATTTTCTCTGCAACTGAAAAATGACCGCAAGGAGCCGCTTTGCGGCCGCCCTGCGGTCATTCATAAAATTGTTGTTATTTTGTCTAATTCTGTAGTGATAAATGATACTCCCCATAACATAAGCCTTTCTGCGATGGAACGCAAAAAAGCGCCGCGGCCGAAACCGTGACGCTTTATTCAGCTTGTGCTATGCCTTACTTTTTTGTATTCTAACTACAATGTAGTCTGTCTTCCCCAAAAAGAAAGGCTAACATCACAGCTACCGACATTATTCTTGTGCTGATGATACTCGATATTCGCTCCATTTCCTTAAATAATTTCTTTCTCTACTATGTGTCCTAAATCTTTCTCACATCATAAATTGCTACACTACACTTACAAAAGATTTTTCCCAGCTATTCAGCCCTAGTTCGCGTATACCACCACTACTGCATTCGGGATCAAGAATATCTTCATCAAGCTCTGGAATTTGCGAAAGTGTTCCTTCCGCAAATGATTGTAATCTCTCCATGCAGTTCTTTGTCCTCTGCATCAAGCCGCCCAAGCGCATGTCTTGTATTTCAAAACCAAACGGCTTATTCTCCGCAAACCACTGTTTTCGAAATGCTTTATAAAACACTTCTATTCTCTCTATAAGTGTATTGTAATCACTAACCAATATTTGAATCTCATTCATATCTTTTGCACGATATGCCTTTCTCGTTCGGATACCAATATCATTCTTTAGCGCCAGAATATCACAAAGTGTCCTTATAGTTTCAAAAATATACCCATAGTTCTCAGATTTTTCTAACTGTGCAAGCTTTTCACTTGCTTTTGCGTATATCTTATTTCTACCCACATCAGTTGTTGCGTCGTACAATCCACAGAAATAGTCATTATACAACATATATTTTGTCGGGCTAACAATTCTGTCTTCATTTTCGACCTTCATTCCAAATGCCGGTATATCTATCTCCATATAATCATCAAACTCTATCCCTATAAATTCTTTGAAATTTTCTTTAATCATACGCTCATCATCTATCCCTTTTATAAGCTGCGAGGTATAAAACATAGATGGCAAAATTGAAAAAAGCGATGCCTCCGCGCCGTCATCCCCCCACATGGTAAAGAAAACATTTTTCACATTATGTTCCTTGCAGGATTGCAGCGCAGCAATGTTGGCTCTTATAGAAAAATCATTTAATGGCACAAAGCCTGACCATTTCCACAGTCCGCCCGCAAACCATATTGATGTTCCCATGCGCTCATGTGCCTCTATCATATCGTCGTAGTGCTTTTTATCAGTCCGGTAATAATCCCAATATACAGGTATAACATTTTCAGGCAGAACATCCCGCGCCTCTTGTCCCATAATTTCAATATTTTCTGCACAGCTCGCTCCATTGTTGCATAGTTTAAGCATATCGCTCCATATCAAAGGCTGATAATTGTATTTTTTTGCAATTTCCTGAACCTTGTTCAAATGTTTCTTCATAATTTTATAAAGCGGAACATAGCCGTTCTTGTCAAGATATTTTCCTCTGCCTATCATAAAAGCCTCGTCCATGCCTATATGAATATTTCTGGAACGAAAAGCCTTTGACACAGATGCAAACATATTATCAATCAGATTGTAGGTTCTGTCATCTCCCACCAATAAAATATCGTTACAATCAGTATATTTCTGTACTTCCGACCATCTGACAAAAGCATTCAGATGTGCAAGTGTCTGAATACAAGGTACACACTCAATTCCACGTTCATAGCAGTAATCGTCAATCTCCTTTAATTCATTTAGTGAATATTTGCCTCTCATATATCCAAAATACGGTTGCCCCTCAACTTCGTAAGTATCTTCGGTATAGAGCATAAGCATATTATATCCCATATTCTTCATTAAATTGATAAATTTTTTCAATATTTCCACTGTAGGCACTGCGTTTCTGGAGCAGTCCACCATAATTCCCACTTTGTTAAACTCACTCATACTTATCCTCCGTTTATACTTTTATTTTACAACACAATATTTGAAGCTTCTTAATAAATTACCAATTTACATATCCTGATACGGATTTGACAGCTTTGCAACCACCTTCCCGTTTTTTGTTATGAACACATCTTCTGTTGCCGATATCATCAAATATTTGCCCAGATTTTGCTTTAATTCCGTCGCTGTAATGGACATAATCATTCTCCTCTCGCAATATATTCACACTTATATTATATCTATTTCGTGCGATTTTGTCAATCTTTTCGTGCGATTATATTTTGGTAATTTTATGCACACTATAGCATCATCTCAAAATTCTGCTCTTGCTCCTGCTCCCTCAACTCCACCAGATCCTCATTCCAATCCTTGTTCTCCGGGAGCAGTCTTTGCCACTCAATACTTTTTACCTCCTCCACACAATCGCTGTGCAGGTCATCCACATCCTCCGGATTGAGCCCCAACCCACGAACCACAAGCCAGAACACCTTCGCAACCTCCACCGTCTGTTTGAACATCTGCCGAGCCATCCGCCTTTCAAAGCTGTCCATCATTCCCTGCAATATATTTATGATAGTTTTGTTTGCATAGGCTTCATTATTTTTGTCATGCAGATACCCATTATAGAATTCAATGGCAGCGTCAATATAATCACTTCTGCTTTTGCATTCCAGCGACTTCATGCACATTTCTGCTTCTTTTAGATTTGAATGTTTCACCCAGACACTAATATGTTCTTTATTTTTCAAGATAATCACCTCCAAGAACCACCGCACCTGTGAGATGTGCGGAACATATGCCCTACAATTCTGCCTTGCTGCAAAACCGCACCCAAAACCGCACCAAATTTTCAAAACCGCACCATCCCGAACGGCTCTGCCGGTCGGCGTTTGAGGCTCGGTGCGTGGTTAAACGCACCGTAGCTTTATCCTGCTTAAAAATATTTAGGCTCTGTTTTATGCCTTTTTGCCTTGTTTTGGATTATTCTTCATAACCTCCTCAATGTATAACCGTGCAGGCTGCGGCACTACCTTTTGATATATTTTTTCTATCTGTTCTGTCAGTTGTTCTTCAAGAGATGGGCTGTCTTTCGGCATAAAAAATTTGACGGCTTTTAATTTTTCGGCGTCAAAACCTATGATAATTTTTTCAATTTTCAAAAAAACCACATCCCCATTTCTCAAAAAATCTGTGCGGCATTAATTTTTTTCGCAAAAAAACAGACGATATATTTTCAATCGCCTGTCTTAGTAATAATTTCATATTCAATTTTACTGTAATGTCATACCGTCATCGCTTCCCGAATATGCTATGTCTTCTTCAACCTCCATGCCGATCGACTTAAGATTTGTGTATTTCACACTATGCTCAACAATATTTTTAAGCATTTCAATTCTCATATTAAGAGTATTGCAAAGTACATCTCGCCTCTGCTCATCTATCTGAGGTGCATTTTCTAAAATTCCGGCAAACTCCTCATCTATTCCTTTGAGTTTGTCAAAGTCAAGCCAGCTGAAATCATCTACTAATCTTATCTGATCGGCATGATTTGTCTTGAACGGTTTGGAACCTATATCCCTTGCTCCTGCTTTGATATTTTGCGTCGGAATATTAAAACACATTGATGTTCCGCTGTCATAAACCGGCGCCGCAGAAATATATTCGAGGGTCTCCGCATTTCGTATAAGTCCAAAGTTATTCAGATGCCTGTCCTCGTTTACAATAATATAATCAAGCGTCAGCATTCTGTTAACCGTATCCTTTATATCCGATATGCCTCTTTCTTTGCAGCAGTCAATGTAGTGTTCATACAAGGATTTGTTATTAGGTTTCTTCTCCGACTTAATAATATTATGTGCGGTAACAAGCTCGGTTTGCGTTGTTACGAAGTCACCGCACGCACAAAACGGTTTATCTCCTATCAGTGTCAGAGTATATTCTGCACATGGTATATCAAGTCTTTTCATAATTGCGGTTGCAAGAACCTCGTTATACGGTTCCTGCAAATATGAACCGCTTCCGGCTTTATACAAAACTCTTTTGCCGTCTGCAATTCTCCATTTTTTCTTGAGCCAGCCGTCCGACGCAATATCCGGAGACATATAGTTTATTCTATCCGAACTTTCGCCTATACCGATTAATATGTTTCCTATATCCTCGGAAAAATCATTTTCAAAGAAATTTATATCATTCCAGCACACATTGATTGTTTCAGGCAAAATCCAATATTGATCGGATAAGTTCAGACCAAAGCTTTTTCCGAGCATTTCCGCAGCAGATGCCACATCAAGCTTCTCCAACGCATCTTTCAATCCGCTTCGGCTTGACGGAATTGATCTTGCCGACCACCATTCGTGAAGGTCTCGCCTATCCGCAGTTCCGTTTCTCATTTGTACTCCTACCGGTAAATGAAGCGGATTTATTACATCATATATTTTAGTATACGCTCCTGTTATTTCATCAAACTCGACATCGGCAACAGGGACATTTTTATGCATTAATATACATTTCATTTGTGAGCCTCCTTTCTTGAACGCTTTTTTATATTATACCACAGATTTATGTATTCTTCAAGAATTTAAGTCATTTTTATGAAAAACAACGAAAACTTTTCACTTTTCTAATAAATCACATCCTCATTTCAAAACGGTTTTCCTCTTTTGGCTTTCACGTTCATTATAGATGCACTAGTTTTTTACTGTTTATGGTCAGTTTTATCAGTGCCATTATTGGTGTCAAAATCGGTGCCATTTAAACAACAAAACTATTTAAAATTATTCCAGTTTTAATCTACGCCTATACACTTCTGTCACTTTTAATAAGTAGCACACATGCATGATAGGAGCACTTCGCTTATGAGTCATACCACAAACAAACGTCCAACTCTTAATAGTTGTCTGAATTTTATTGGGACTTTTTGTAGCTGCATACCTATCGAATTTTTACTCTCAAATCTACCTCGATGAAACAAACCTCTGTTCACACTTGTAAACCTTTTAATTTTTACCAACAACACATACAATTTTAGGGTTCATTTTGTGGTCCAGATTGGAGTTTACACATTTTTTATCTGATTTTTTACGCACTGTCTTTATCTGTCACCCTAAAGGTGACAGTTTTTTCTATTAGTGACATTATCGGTGACAAAATCGGTGACATTTCTATAAATAGTTATTAAATAACCCGACATAGTCATCGTCGAGAGGCATATAGTGTTCTATCACGAAAACACCTGATATTAAAACATAACTGGATTAAATATCAGGTGTTATTCCGTTTTATAACAATTAAAATTTAAGTCCCAACAACATATATAACTCATCTTTATAGGGAAGTATTTCTGTATATAGTTGAGTGTATGCTCTGCCAATTGCACCACTAAATGGAATCATGTCTAATGAGCTTTCGCCACAATTTAAAATATGTTCATAAGATATACCTGGATATTTATCTATGTAATATATCTTTGAAATTCCTAAATGATAAGCCTTTTTTGAACACAGTTCGCAAGGGCTAGCTGTAGTAAATAAATATCCACCGGTTACAACTGGTGTGCCAATTTTCGCCGCCTGGAGAAATGCCATTTCTTCAGCATGAATAGCACGCGTGTGCACTTGATTCTTCTGATTTTTATACGATAAATACGCATCTTTAAAGCAATATGAACAATTTCTCCCCTTTAATAATGAAAAATCAATATCTTGAGTTTTGTTCTTTACATAATTGCGATATTTTTCATCCGTCCTTTCATACTCACTCATTCCAACTTCATCTTCTTCATCGTCATGAATTAACGAAAAAAGAGATCTTAAACTACACGGAATTTGGCCAGCCGGTGTTGTATTCCAACCAGTAGCAATTATTGAATATTGACTATCCGAAATAACTGCACCAACCTGTCTTGATAAACAACCCGAATTAAGTCTCGCATTATATGCCGATTGCATGCAGTACTCTATCTGAGTTGGAGGTACGAGTCCTGGATGCATTATTAGTGAGACATACCTTATCAGTTGTCTTTTCGTTTCATCATATGTGTTGGACTTAGAATCCGGATTATTTATATGTACATCAGCTTTTTCTACAGTTTTTTCTATGTTTATATTATTAAAAACTCCTATTTCATTATTTAATGAAGGATATTCTTTTTTGTCAAGCTTTACCACATCATCGTATGTAAAACCTTTTTTAATTAGGCGGTTTTTTCGTTCATTATCTAATGAATTAATTGCAAATAAATAAAACGCAGAATATCTATCCTTGAAAAAGGTGGCTTCATACGGATTCCTAAAAGCATCTATAACAACTAACACCTGTTTCTTTTCTTGTATATTCCTTTGTCTCAAAATTTTTATTAACATATTAACTCGTTGAGATAGTTTTAATACATTTTCAGGAACAACATTTTCTGAGAAAGCGTCTCCCGAAGCTCGTATGTTATCACCAATTTTCTGCAACAATATTGTATATACCTCAACGGGAATGTGTTTTTGAAATTCAGCAAACGCTTTAGGTATTTCTTCAAAGTAGAACGAATATAGATCATCAGCAGCAAGTATATTCTCTAAATGATTGGCTCTTTCCTCCACCTTTTGTTTTAATTCAACCCTTTTTTTGTGAAGAGCTTTATAAGTCTCTTCATAATTAGAAAAGTCAATTACACTTCCCGAACATTTATTAACATATTGAAACATTTCTTCATAAGCATGCTCAAGTATGAATGTAAATATTATATGTTTCATTTCAATTAATCTAAAAGGAATCCATGTGTTTCTCGCATATTCATATATTATTTTATACTCTCTATCTTCAATGGTTTTATTATCATGAGGCAAAGGTGGTTGCAAATCTACAAATGATTTTTGCAATAATCTTGCAACAGTTGATCATCCGCAACCAGTTCTACCCGTCAAACCTATTATAATAAAATCTTTACGTTCAGCAAATATCCTTTCAACAGCTCTATTTACCAAAGAAGTATTGTCTGCCATATCATATACCTCCATATAATTTTAATTGTTTACATATTTAACATATGCATCTGCGATTTTTTGAATCATTACGGGTAGTTTTCCAGTAGCTGCAAGTAATAATAATATAAATATTAGTACTTCATAAATTATTTTTTTATGAGTGTTTAACCAACTAAAAACCTTGCTTATGCGACTTTCTCTAATTATAAAATCATCTATTTTTTCTTTCTTTTTACTTTTTTTATAATTAGAACAATTTACACATTTATCCACAGATTCTCCCACAAGTGGTTTTACAAATTCATCCCATTCCATTTCACCAGATGACAACATCTCGCAATAATTGAAGAAAAAATCTGTAAACTCAACTCTATAAGGGTGTAATTTTTTACGCAAAAATGCCTTTATTCCCGTCCGATGAGAGTATTTCATTTCATTCAACAAATCTATTCTCATACCAGAATGAGGCGTTTTTTCATCTATTCCATTACTCAAATAATTAAAAGTAATAGTGGCTAGTTTGTTTACATTATTACTTACATTTTTACTGTTAACACATATTTTTATCGGTTTGTTTGTAGGATTATTTAGAGCAATTAATAATGCCCCTTTCCAATTTGGATCTATACTTGTACATACATGTCCTATACCTTCTACTATATTTGACACACGGGATATCACATAGCCTGCTATGTTGTCAGGCACTGATATATATTCTTTACTGACAACTAACACGGTATCTTTTGCACGAACATAAAAATAATAGTTGAATGGATATTTAGTATCACAATAAACTGATTCCAACATCCCACATCGCGTCGATAAAGCTATTATAGTTGGTGTTATATCATACGATGCACCTTTCAAATTATTTTCATTAAATGGTACAATATCTAAATTCTTATTTTTCATATAGAATATCTATCTTACCTAACATCTTACTCACCGCCAAAATATTTTTTATTATTATACCATAATTCGCCAAAATTTTCAATATGTAAAAGGGATAAATATACAGACAACCTTTATGCTCTCCACCATAAGTTTTATATTTTAACTTCCACTTCTGTGTCATCAACATATTTAATCTTTACTTTTTCTTGGGTCACTACTGTTACTGAAACAATTACCGACTTTACCATCTGATTAAAATACTCATTTATATTCAGATCCGTGTCATCAATGAATTCTTCTATTTGATTTATTATTGCATTATCCGTAGAAACTGCTTTTTTAAGTTTGTTGTTTAACCTGTCTACTTGAGATTCTATTGTCCGTATTTTATTTGCATAAAACTCCTTGTTCTCAGATTCTTTTATAATATTCCCTAACAGGCTCAATTCTTTTTCGTATTTTAGAATTTTTCTCTTTATAGCCTGTAGATTATGCTCATTATCCTTAAAGATATCTATCTCAATTTTTTCTTTTACTTTATTTTTTACATCATCAAAATTACCGAGAATACTCTTAATGTTGTTTAATACTGCATTGTTTAAGTCTTCTTCAAGTATTGTTGGTGAACTCTTGCAGTTCTGTGTTCCGTTATTTAGTCTCTCGATACATCTCCACACTATTTTCTTTTTGCCATTTCGTGACCATGTAACTCTTCTATACTTAGCACCACATTCTCCGCAGTTCACCTTGCCTGTGAGAGCATATTTAGAACTATATCTGCTTGGATTTTTACTGCTATATAGACTAGCTCGTCTTTTTAATTCATCCTGTACCATATCAAATATTTCACGAGAGACTATTCCCTCATGATTATTCTCGATATAATATTGTGTAACCTCACCTTTGTTTCTTGCTATTGTTTTTGTGAGATAATCTACCGTATAACTTTTCTGCAGGAGTACATCACCTTTATATTTCTCATTTCTCAAAATTCCGGACACAGTAGATTTATTCCATTCACCTGTACCCCTTGTTGTTTCTATGTTGTTATCGTTAAGCCATTTCCTAATTCCGCCTATGGAATTCCCCTCCAAGTACATATGAAAGATTTTGCGAACGATTGCTGCCTGTTCTGGAATTATAACAGGTGTTTTTCCATCCCCTCTGTCATATCCATATAATAATGAGGGGAAAGCAAACTTTCCTTCCTTATACCCCATCCTTTTACCTCTGGTTATATTTTGACTTAATGACTCGCTTTCTGCCTGAGCAAATGCACTGAACCATGTTAAGAATGTTTCGCTAACCGCATCAAGTGTGTTTATTCCTTCCTTTTCAAAAATGACTCCTATATTATTTGCTTTTAGTTTTCTCACATGTGTTAGACAATCAACCGTATTTCTTGCAAAACGTGAAATTGACTTTGTAATAATCAAATCTATTTTTCCTTTATTACACATCTCAATCATTCTCTGAAATTCGATTCTGTTTTTATCATTCATGCCACTTACGCCGAAATCAGCAAAAATATCAACCAAAGTCCAATTAGTCGTACTTTCAATTTTATTCTTGTAATAAGTAATTTGATTTTCCAGACTATTTTCTTGTTCTTCTTTATCCGTACTGACTCTACAGTACGCCGCTACTCTATATTGCCTATGTATATCTGTTGCCTGTTTGGAAATTGTAGCCGGAATTTCAGTTATCTTTCTCATCATTCATTACCTCCAAGTATTTTTCTATAACATTTAGCATCATTTCTGCAGACAACCAGCACCTAAAATGCAATGCTATTTCTTTATGTGCATATGTCCCACCATTCTTGCCCTGTCTTGATACAATCCCGATAGAATGAGTTTCTTTAATCCATATTTTGGGTGTTAAAGCTTTTAATTCTACTGGAATTGAAAGAAACTTTTCATTGTGCTTATTTTCCCACAAAGAAAGAAAATCAACGGTCCCACTATCTCTTAACCACATTTGAATAGTGTACCCTGTTGATTTTTGTGGTTTGCTTCTTGCTAACTCTGTTAAAGAAATATATCCTGGATTCTGCGCCAATAAATTGTTTCTCACCTCTCTTTTCTTCTTTCTAAATTCAACACTTGGATTTTGAATTCTGCTATATCTCCAGACCTCAAATTCATCATACAGATTTTCTAATACTTCGTTATATACCTCTTCGGTTATAATTTCACTTTGAAGTAATGGCTTCATATACTGTTCTTTTGCAATGATATACCGTAGCTGATTTTGAATTGCTGATTTGTCCATGTCCAATTCTCCTTTCACTTTAATAATAGAATTATATAACAAATCAGCAATTCTGTCCCTAGGCTAACTTCTGATGTATCTGCAACGAGATTCTTTTTCGATAGATGCTTCAACGAAATTTTCGAATGAAATAATATAAGCTAAATACTTTTTGTTATTTATAGTTTTATCAATAACGTCCCTTGTCCACTTATCTTTACCTGATGGAGATTTAACTCCACGGTTATACAATTCTTCTTGAATATTTTGCAAGCTATGACCATTAATAGCCATGTCATAAATCATTCTAACCACATTAGCTTCATCATCTTTGATGTAAACATAGCCGTCTTCATCTCTACCAAACCCGTAACAAAATCTACCAAACAATCTCGATTCATACAAATCCAATTTCATCATTTTATCTTCCTCCTTAAGTTTGATATTTTTTGTAGTTCTAATTTCGCTATTTGTCATTGTAAGTTTCCTCCTTTGTACTTTTAAAACATAAAAAACACATCTTGATTTCACTCAAAATGTGCTCAAAATTTATAATATCCAATTTTAAAACATCACCATTATGATGTTATATCCACCAAATTTTCTTCATCTACCCAAATCCTCCTAAACAATTCTACCAATCCAAGACCACCCTTTATGTTAAATTTGCATAGAAAAAGAGACAAACATCATTATAACTATGTTATAAAAAGTGTTTGTCTCTTTTGGGTGCAGGGGAGGGATTTGAACCCCCGACCTCCGGGTTATGAGCCCGACGAGCTACCAAACTGCTCTACCCTGCGATATTTAATTGGTGCCGGAGACCGGGATCGAACCGGTACGGGATTATAGTCCCACAGGATTTTAAGTCCTGGGCGTCTGCCAGTTCCGCCACTCCGGCGAGCTCTCGCTCAGACAGCGTCTCCGCTAAAGCCTTATTATTATACCACCTCAGAATAGTTTTGTCAAGGGGTTTTCACAAACTTTTTTCAAAAAATGCGTTGAACGCAATGATTGAGCGCAAACTCATCGTTAATAATTAAACATAATTTTCTTTGATAATTAAAAATGATACCCTCGATATGCCGTGTCTGACCAAATTCATATCGAGGGTTATCTATGTAATATAACTCCGTTTTACTTTATGTCTATTTGCACCTTTTTATTTATTCTTTTGTTAAAAACTTTTTTAATATGTATCCGAACCGCCGCTTTACTCAGCAATATTTATCGGTTCGGGTACAGAATCACAGGCAGGCTCTTCTCTATACTGTGAAAATAACTTTTTGAATATCAATACATCATAAATTCCTGTTATCATTTTGAGAATTGAATACCACAGCATTAATTCAACAGATGGATTTTGCTGAGTAATATCACAAAATATAAAAAAGAAATATGGTATTTGTTTCACCGCGCCAAAGATACAGCTATAAATTATTAATGCATTACAATTTATGCTAACATCATCGCTTAGCAATTTAATATATGCAATATATAAAACCAATCCTAAGAACGGTATCGGATATGTTGCATAAAAGATTCCCATTATATCATACAAACTGTAAAATATAAAAAATCCTATGTGCACTAACTTTTCTTTGCGGCATTGCATCAAAAAGAAAACCGCACATGCAAGATCTAAAGTAACACTTATTACATTTCCGTTGCGCACAAAATGGAATAAAAACGTGTACAATGGTTCAGTGGATTCAATTGTAAGTCCAAGCGATTTTGAATAACGATTATATTCAAAACTAAAAAAGAACAATACAATTGTTAAAACAATTTGCGGAATCAAATAAAAGTAGTTTGAATACATCTTAAATTTAAAATATTTTTTTATCATAATAATCCTCCTATGTATTTTAGTATAAAATAAAAAAGTGCACCAACCGAAGCCGATGCACATAAAACACAAACTCCGATTGCTGCGAAACAATTTTAATATACGATAATTAACATATACATAGGAAATGGAATTTGTATTTTTTCAAATCCAGCCTACATATATGCCTAAAATTGCATAGAAATAAAGATACCCTTTCGGTACGGTTATTAAAATTGTTTCGCAAATTTATTATACCACACTTGCTAAAAATTTGCAACAAAAATTTTAAATGAGTAAATAAATTATGTATATATCTGTGAAAGATTGTGTGGTGCAATCGGTCTGTGTTTTTCGGCGCACGGCTGATTGCCGTGTGCCTTTTTAATTTCTGCACACATACATAATGCCGAAATACAAGCCCGATTGTTACCACACATTTAAAAGAATCCCGATGAAAATTTTCGTCGGGATTCTTTTGTGTTCGGGATGTCGGGGACACCATCCCTTACAGGATTTACGGTTATCCTTTCCGTATGGTTTGATGTCGCGCTTATTATTCCGTTTTAAAAATCTTGTACGGCGAAATTCCGTATCGGCGCTTGAATATTCGGCTGAAATAATTATAATCCGAAAAACCCGATTTTTCCGATACTTCGGCAACCGTAAATTCCCCCGATTTTAAAAGCGAATACGCAAGTTTGAGCCGCTCGTGCCTTATATACTCGGCGATTCCCACTCCGCAATCATCGGCGAACGCATTATACAGCTTTGTCCGACAAGTATCGGCATATTCGCACACATCGCCAATCTTAATATCAGAACACAAATTGTCCGCGATATACTCTCTGGCGAGCCGTGTTATCCTGTTGTTATCGGGAACAATCATATCCTTTAACATAATATAATCCATACATATTTCAAGCAGCTTTGCCGCCGCGGCTATCTGTTTTTCGTTCCTGTACCTGATTCCTTTCGGCGTACATTCAAGACCGTAACGGTGATTTATCTCGCCGACAAACTCCCCGAGCGCGGATTTATCCTTTAAATCGGTAATCTGTCCGAACATCATATATCCTATTATCTTGTTGTTGTCTTTAAGGGGTATTGTTGCCTCAACAAGCCCGGCATGACACTTATAAATATAAATTTTGTCCGACTTTTTGCACTCGCCGAATGCCGCAAGGTCACTCTCTCTGCATTTTTGCGACAACTCTTTTTCAGAGTGCATAAGCGAACAAAACCGACACTTATTCTCGGGGTATGCCAAGACCTCGTTATAATCGGCGTCAAACAAGACTATTCTTATCCCCGACATTGTATAAAACAGCTCGAAAATATTTCTGATTTCTTGAAAATTTAGCTTTAAACTCACTTTAATCCGCTCCCGTGGACAAATTTACAATTTTATAAATAAAATTAACTATAATTATACCATAAACTTTGATATAATCAAGTAAAAAGATAAAAAAATTTTTATCCCGAAAGGACGGATTTATTTATGAAACAAAACAAGAAACAAACATTTGCATTGTATTTCGGAAACAGAGGATTTTTCCCTGCATCATTGATTGCATCGGCACGCGATGAGGTTGCTGCCGCAGTGGAAAAGGCAGGTTTTGACTATCTTATGCCGCCGTCGGATATGACGCGTTACGGCGCGGTCGAAACCAAGGATGAAGGCTTAAAATACGCCGAATGGCTCGGCGAACATATCGGCGAATATGACGGACTTATTATGTCGCTTCCGAATTTCAGTGATGAAAACGGAGCCGTTGCCGCCGTTCGCGACTGCGGCGTGCCTATTTTTATTCAGGCTTACCCCGATGAAATCGGCAAAATGGATTTTGACCACCGCCGCGACTCGTATTGCGGAAAGTTCTCAATCTGTGACGTCTTTCATCAATACAAGATACCCTTTACAATAATGCCGCCGCACGTTGTGCATCCGAACACGGACGCATTCGCAAAAAATCTTTCGGATTTTGCCGCGGTATGCCGCGTTGTAAACGGTATGAAACGCTTTACCATAGGCGTTATCGGCGCGAGAACAACCAAATTTAAAACCGTTCGTTATGACGAAATCACCCTTCAGAAATACGGAATCACCTGTGATACATATGACTTATCCGAGCTGTTTTATCGCGTGGAAAAGATGGACGGTAACAGTGACGCCGTTAAGGCAAAAATCGAAAAGCTTATCGGTTATACCGATTTTTCAAGCGTTCCCAAAGACAAGACCGAAACTTTGGCAAAGGTATCCGTTGCCATTGATGATATGATGCGCGAATATCATCTCGATTGCATAACTCTGCGCTGTTGGGAAGAAATGCAAACCGTTCTCGGCGTTGCACCCTGTGTATTGCTCAGTGAACTCAACGACCGCGGAATAGTCGCGTCTTGTGAAATAGACCTGTGTTCGGCAATCAATATGTATTCGATGCTTTTGGCATCACAGACACCAACCGCCTGTCTTGACTGGAACAATAACTATGGCGATGACCCGAACAAAGTCATCCTCTTCCACTGTGGTCCGGTTGCGCAAAGCCTTATGGACGGAAAGGGCAAAGTCACCGACCATAAGATGTTTGCAAAAGGCTGTCCCGGATGCGGCTGGGGCAGCAACGAAGGCAGGATTGCCGCGTTTGATATGACATACTCCAACTGTAAAACCGAGGACGGAAAGCTCACGTTCTATGTTGACAAAGGCGAGTTCACAAGCGAGCCGATAGAACCCGAATTTTTCGGCTGCGGCGGCGTTGCAAAAATCGATGACCTTCAGCGTAAGCTTATCGTTTTGGCAAAGAACGGTTTCCGACATCACACCGCTGTCGGAAAAGGCGATATGACCGATATTTTGCGCGAAGCGTTTACAACATACCTCGGATATGATATGATTGAGTTATAGGAGGGTGTGCAATGTATATCGGCGGTCTTGACATAGGAACAAGCGGCTGTAAAATTGCCGTTTATGATGAAAACGGTAAATTCGTCAAATGCGAATATACCGAATATGATGTAAGCCGCAGCGGCGGTCTGCACGAAATTGACCCAACGGAAATTTTTGATTGTGCAAAAAAGGTCATTGCACGATTGAACATATACGACCTTGCGGCAATTGCCGTAACGAGCTTTGGCGAAACCTTTGTTATGCTCGATGCTGATGACAAGCCGTGCGCACCGTCAATGCTCTATACCGACCCGCGCGGCAAGGACGAATGCAAAGATATTTCAGAACAGTTCGGCAAGGAAAAGCTTGCGTATCTCACCGGTGCAAAACCGCACGAGATGTATTCCCTGCCGAAAATAATGTGGATAAAAAACAATATGCCAAACGGTTTTGCGGCGGCAAAGCGAATCTTGCTTATGCAGGATTATATCGTCTATATGCTATGCGGCGTTGCTCAAATCGATTACTCGCTCGCCGCACGAACGACCTGTTTTGACATAAAAAACAAGTGCTGGTCGGACGAAATTCTCGAATATTGCGGCATTGACAAAAATATGCTCTCGACCCCCGTACCGTCGGGGACGGCGGCGGATAAAATCAAACCCGCCCTTGCCGCAGAGCTGTCGCTGAACCCGAATCTCAAAATCGTTTCGGGCTGTCATGACCAGATTGCGGCAATGACGGGCGCGAACGTGTTCGGCTGCGGCGAAGTAATGGACGGCACGGGAACGGTCGAATGTGTTCCCGTTGTGACGGACGATGTTCCGAACGACTTTTCGCTGTTTGACTGCGGATTTTCGTTTGCGCCGCACATAAACGGAAAATACGCGTGTTATGTTTTGTCATATGCCGGCGGCGCAACCCTAAAATGGTTTCGCGATAACTTTTCGGATATGTCATATTCCGAGCTTGACAAAACGGTAAAAGACGCACCGACCGACCTGTTGATAATGCCGCACTTTGCCGGTGCGGCAACGCCGTATATGGATACGGATTCAAAAGCGGCAATCATCGGGCTTACATTTGAGCATACAAAATCGGATATATACAAGGCTCTTATGGAAGGCACGGCATATGAAATCGCCGTCAACCTCGAAATCCTCAAACGCTATGCCGAAAAGCCTCAAATGCTGATTGCCACGGGCGGCGGCGCGCGGTCGGATATATGGCTGCAAATCAAGGCGGATGTTTTGAACACACCCGTTGCCGCCCTTGACACCGAAGAGGTCGGCGCGGCAGGAACGGCATATCTCGGCGGCTTGGCAATCGGGGTATTTGATAAAGATATGCGGCTTACCCATAACAAAAAGACGGTTTATCCGAACCCGGATAAGCATAAATTCTATTCGGAACAGCTTGAAAAATACAAGAAAATCTATGGATTTTCAAAACAAATCTTATCATAAAGGAGGGCTATTGAAAATGAATCAAAATTCATACATAGGTCACAACTCGCAAATCTGCGGTGTGGAAGAGAGCATTCTCACACGCAGCAAGGGTAAGGGAATGACACTTTTGAACGTCAGGAACGGAAAGGGTCTGAATCTCACATTTTCCGCTGACCGAGCAATGGATATTTCGCGCGTTGAATACCTCGGTTTTAATATCGGATATTTTTCGCCCTGCGGCTATGTTGCACCGCAATTTTATGACAAAGACGGTACGGGATTTTTAAAATCCTTTACCGCGGGATTTTTAACAACCTGCGGTTTGACCGCGGTCGGAAGTCCCTGTGTTGACGAGGGCGAGGCTCTGCCGCTTCACGGTACAATATCAAATACCCCGAGTGAAAACTATTATTATACCGAGGACGAAAACGAGATAAAAATTTCGGCAACGGTTCGTGACGCGGCAATTTTTAACCGCAAACTTTTACTGTGCCGCACATACACAATTTCAAAATCGGAAAACCTGATAAAGATTGACGACACGGTTAAAAATATCGGCGGCGAAACCGCGCCGTGTATGCTTTTATATCATATGAATATGGGTTATCCCCTGCTCAGTGAAAACGCGGTTGTCAATATTCCGCATACGTTCGTAAGGGCAAGAAATGCCCATGCGCAAGAGGATATAGAAAACAGCCTTGTTATGGAAAAGCCGCAGAGCGGCTATGAAGAACGCTGTTATTATTATGACGTAAAGGCAAAAGACAATACGGCGGCGGTCGGAATCTTTAACCCCGACATCGAACGCGGTCTTACCCTCAGCTTTGACAAAACGACTCTTGACTGTTTCACTCAATGGAAGATGATGGGCGAGGGCGAGTACGTTTTGGGTTTGGAACCCGGTAACTGTACCCCCGACGGCAGGGATATAAACCGCCGCGACGGAATCTTAAAATTTATTGACCCGAACGAGGAATACAAAACACATTTAGAAATAAAATTCACACAAAATACGGAGGATATACAATGCTTGTAAACTTAAAAAACATACTTAAAATTGCAGAGGCAAAGGAATGTGCCATAGGCTCGTTCAATACGCCGAATTTCGAAAGCCTTCGCGCGGTAATAGGCGCGGCGGAAGAACTCAACCAACCGGTAATCATTATGCACGCACAGGTTCACGAAGAAATGGGACTTTGTAAAATGGACGAAATCGCGCCGCTGATGCAATTTATGGCGGACAAGGCAAGCGTGCCGGTGTGCGTTCACTTAGACCACGGCACGGACATAGATTATGTAAAGCGCGGAATCGACCTCGGCTTTACCTCGGTTATGTATGACGGTTCGGAATGCGACCTTGAAATAAACCGCGCCAACACCTGTATCATAAAGGAAATTGCCGAGCGCGAAAACGTTTCCGTTGAGGCAGAGGTCGGCAGCATGGGCGCGAGAGAAGCCGGTGAAGGCGGCGGCGAGAGTATATATACCGACCCCAACCTTGCGCTTAAATTTGTGAACGATACCGGCATTGACGCGCTTGCGTGCGCATTCGGCACAGCTCACGGGATTTATCTCAAAGAGCCTAAGCTTGATTTTGACAGGGTTGCGAAAATTAAATCGATGATTGACGTTCCCATAGTTATGCACGGCGGCAGCGGCGTATCCGAAGAGGATTATAAAAAGGTAATCGAGTGCGGCGTTCGCAAGATTAATTATTATACCTATATGGCAAAGGCAGGCGGCGAAGCCGTTGAAAAAATGACGGACAGAACGTTCTTCCACGATATAGCTGCTGCGGCGGAAATCGGTATGAAAGAGAACGTTAAGGCGGCAATAACGGTCTTTGGCGGACTTAAATAATATAAAGGACACATAACGTGAAAGTTCCTTTCACGTTATGCCTCCGGCAGAATGGAGACTTTTATGAAAAAGCTGAACTTTTATAAAAATAAGATATATTTATCATTTTTAATCGATGATGACGGACGTCTTGACGTCTTAAACATAGGCATAAACAATACGGAAACCGAGCCAAACCGCTTTTTTGTTCCCGTTGAGGTCTTTGCAACGGGCGAAAACCCCGATGACCACCACGGCGCAAAGCATACGGGCAGCAAGCTTTCGGACGCGCTCAAATACGTTTCGCATACCGAAAGCGATTCCGAAATTTCGTTTATTCTCGAAAACGAAAAAATCCGCGTTATTCAGCATTACAAATTTCTCGGCGATGCAAGCGCGGTTCGCTCTTATGCCGAGATAAAAAACATCTCAGCATACGATCTCGGTTTGGAATACGCAAGCTCGTTTTGTATGTACGGCTTTGACATTGACCGCATTTGGCTCTGTCACAATGCGTGGTGCCGCGAACTCGAATGGCGCGGCTATGCCCCGAGCGAGCTTGGCTACAGCCGCATAACCGAATTTTCGTCAAAGCGAATATCCGTATCGAACACGGGAACATGGTCAACAAAAGAATTTATGCCGATGGGCATAATCCAAAACTCAAACGAGAGTGTTTTCTGGCAGATAGAGCATAACGGTTCATGGAACTTTGAGATAAGCGACATTAAAGACGTAAACTATCTCAAATTATCAGGTCCGTCCGAACAGGAAAACCGTTGGTGGAAGAATCTTAAATCGGGCGAACGGTTCACAACCGTTACCGCCGCGGTTGCTTTTTCCTCCGATATTGACGGCGCAATCGAAGAAATGACAAAATATCGCCGAGGAATTGCGTACCAAAGTCCCTCGGACATTGATTTGCCCGTTATATTTAACGATTATATGATGTGTCTGAACGCCGACCCGACAACCGAAAAAGAGCTGCCCGTTATTGATGCGGCGGCGAAAATCGGCGCGGAAATATATTGTATGGATGCAGGCTGGTACGCGGACGGAACATGGTGGGAGACGGTCGGCGAATGGCAGGTATGCGAAAGCCGCTTTCCGAACGGAATAAAAGAGGTTTTTGACTATATCCGAAAAAAGGGAATGAAACCCGGTATATGGCTTGAACCCGAAAGTATCGGCATCAATTGTCCCATTCTCGACAGCTTTTCGGACGAATGCTTTTTTATGCGCCACGGAAAGCGCATAATCGACCACGGAAGGTATCAGCTCGATTTCAGATGCAAATATGTAACAGACTTTTTGGACGGCGTTGTTGACCGCCTTATAAACGAACTCGGCATAGAATATTTTAAGTTTGATTATAACATAGACGGCGGTTCGGGAACGGAAATCGCTTGCGACAGCTTTGGCGATGGTCTTATGCAGCACCAAGCGGCGTATCTCGATTGGATTGACGGCATTTATGCGCGGCATCCGAATTTGATTATTGAGAACTGTGCAAGCGGCGGTATGCGTATGGATTATAAAACCCTGTCGCACTTTTCCGTACAATCAACCTCCGACGCGACCGATTATAAACCGACCGCGGCTATCGCCGCAATGTCGGGAACGGCTGTCTTGCCGCGCCAAGCACAGGTTTGGGTTTTGCCGATGCAAAGTCACACCGACGGTGGAATAATAATCAATGCGGTGAATGCAATGTTCAAAAGGCCTGCCGTTTCGGGAGAAACGCATCTTTTGAACGATGAACAATTCCAACTTTTAAAACAGGGAATCGATTTTTATAAATCGACAAGAGATGAGATACCGAATCTTATTCCGTTTTATCCGTGCGGTGCGGTCAATTTTGAAGATGATGTTGTTGCCTGCGGATATAGGGGCATCGGTCATTCTTATATCTGTATAGAAAATTTGAGCGATACGGACAGGGATATAACCGTTCCTCTTGCGCAATACACCTCGGCGGAATGCGTCTATCCGACCGACCTCGGCATAAATGCCGAAATTGCGGCGAATACGCTCAAAGTTCACATACACAAAAAATCGGCGGCAATAATCAAGGCTGTCTGACAGGAGGAATTTTTAAATGATATACTCATCAATAAATCACACTGATTTAAAGGCAAGCAAAATCATTCTCGGAACCGACGGATTCGGAACACAAATGTCCAAAGATTTATCCTTTGAGATGCTTGATAAATTTGTCGATATGGGCGGAAATATCATAGATACGGCAAGCTTTTATGCCGATTGGATGAATATGGGCAAGAGTATAAGCGAAAAAACCATCGGCAAATGGCTGACCGCACGTAAAAACCGCGATAAAATAATCATCTCGACAAAGGGCGGTCATCCGCGGCTTGAAAGTATGGATATTTCACGGTTGTCGAGAGATGAAATATTTGACGATTTTGAACACAGCCTTATAAATCTCAACACCGATTATATCGATATATACTGGCTGCACAAAGACGACCCGAACATTCCGTCCGAGCGGCTTATCGAGATAATGAACGAAATTCTCGATACCGGCAAGGCAAAGTATATTGCCGTGTCGAACTGGGGCTATGACAGGATACGGGCGGCAAACGATTATGCAAAGTCAAACGGTTTAAAGCCGTTTATCGCCGGTCAGATTCAATACAGCATCGGAAAACCCAATTCCGAATTTGTCGATAAGCTTATTTATACAATGGACGATGCCGAATATCAAAAATATGCGGCGGACACATTGAACGTTTTTGCCTTTTCGTCACAGTCAAAGGGGTTCTTTGCGATGCTCGACAGCATCGGTGAGGACAAAATTCCCCAAGCGGTAAAGGACGAATTCTTAAACGCACATAATCTTGAACTTTATAACAGGCTCAAAAAAATGTCAAAAGAAAAAAATGTAAGCATTTCGGCGCTTATGCTTTCGGCATTGACGAGTGACGATAATGTCAATACATTTGTCCAGATAGGACCGAGAAAGATTGAATATCTGACCGATTCCATGTCGGCAAAAGACCTGCGTCTTACCCCCGATGAGCGCGGTTATCTTATGAAATTTTAAAAAGCAACAACCCCGACAGCCGTTTAAAACGGTTGTTGGGGTTTGATTTATTAATTTACATTATTTATTCGTCACGGTTTTATAAAAATTTATCCGCCGAAATCCTCATTCGTTTTTGCTCCTGATTTTTCAGCTGATTTACCCATTCATATATATATACACTTTAAAACGAATTTTGTTACACCTTTTTTGAAAATTTTTTAAAAAAATTTTTTTCACGCAAAAAAAAGACCGAAATTTCGTGAACTTCGGTCTTTTTTGAGCTTAAATTAAAATTATTTTATTCCTCAGCTGATGAATCGTCATCGGGAATGGGAGCAACATCCTCATCCGCAACGTTCTTATTTTTGCCCTCTTTAACAAGGCGGCTTATTGCGCTTCTGTCAAGAGAGATGTAAGATTTATTTGCACCGAGACCCGATTCAAGAACGAAAACATCGTCTTTGATTCTGATAATCTTACCGTGAATACCGCCGATTGACGCAACGGTGTCGCCCACTTTAAGACTTGAAATCATATCTTTCAAAGCCTTTTCCTTTTTCTTTTGCGGACGAATAAGCAAAAAGTAAAACACCACAAAAATCAGAACCAACGGAACAAACTGCATCACCATTGCAAGCGGATTCGCCTGCTGTGTTTCGCCCTCGGCAAATACATTCACAGCCGAAAGAGCCGTAAGTACAAATGCCGGACATAAAATCTTTTTAAGTTTCTTTAACATGATTTTCCTCCTGTATAACTTGTTATATATATAATACCATTAATGTAATAAAAAATCAATAGCCAATTATCGCAAATTAATACAAATTTCCTTTATAAAACCGTCCGTATACACATAAATATACCAATTCGCCGATTCTCGCATAAAAATCGCCGAATTTAATATTTCTTGCTCTGCAAGGCTTTCTCCGCGCGGCGCGCCGCATTCTCGGCGCGGTCACCGCTTTTGCATATAATATATGTATAAATCGCATCGATTATCGCCAGGGCGGCAATACGCGAGTTCAAGCCCAATATCGAATATTCGGTTTCTTTTGACCTTGTACACAAAACAATTCCGCTCTGTTTTATAATCGGCGATTTTCCGAAATTCGTTATACAAATCGTGGTTGCGCCGTTGCGCTTTGATATGGCGAGCGCATCGACAATATCCTTTGACGAACCCGAATGAGATATGCCAATCGCAACATCCTTATCGGTCAGGTGCGATGCGGCTATTGCCTGCATATGGTTGTCGGAATACGCTGTTGCTCTGCACCCTGCGCGCAAAAACTTATGCGCCGCATCGGTTGCGACCGCCGCGGAATTTCCCAGCCCGAAAATGCTTATCGTGTTCGCACCGAGAATCGCTTTTGCCGCCTTTTCAAGATTTTTTGGGTCTATGGCGTTCTTTGTCATTTCGAGCGAACAATATATATCATTCGAGATTTTTTCAAATATATCCGCACAGGTATCATCACGGCTTATGTCATCGTTAATCAATTTCTTTCCGCTCTCTTGTGCAAAAGAAATTTTAAGCTCTTGATACCCCGAGAACCCCAGCCGCTTTGCAAACCTGACTATGGTTGCCTCGCTGCTGCTGCTCTTTTCGGCAAGCTCGGTTATGGATAGAGGTATAATCTCGCCCGAATGTTCGAAAAGCCAATCCGCGATACGCTTTTCCGACTTTCCCATCGTTTCGTATAAAACCTTTATTTGCAAAAGCGTTCTGTTCATTCAAATCCTCCGCCGTATATATTTTATGTTAAAATTTACATATATATTTTACACCATTTAAAAACTGTTGTCAATCCCAAAAAGATTCATAAATCCTAACTTTTTAAACAACGGCGCTTATACCAAACCTGCAACGGTACTCTGTTGGGGTCATTCCGGTATGCTTTTTGAAAAATCGTGAAAAATAATTTAAATCCGAAAATCCCGACATTTGCGCTATCCTGCCGAACGAATACTCCGTTTCACAAATCAGCGTTTTTATATAGTTGATTTTAAGTTCGTGGACATATGCGAGCGGTGATGCTCCGTACCTTTTTTTAAACCTATGCCTTAAATAATCGATGCTCATACCCATGGATTTTGCAAGTCCGTTAAAGTCAATATACTCATCCGTACAATGCTCTTTCATATACCGAGCAAGCTTATCCATGTTGTCATATTTTGAAAAAGATTTGCGCATAAGCGTGTTATCAAGCATCGAAAGTATTTCATAAAAAATGCTCATTGAATAAAACTTATCTCTGTCCTCCCTGTTATATATCTTATGAAGTTTAAAAAACAACTCCGATATTTGGGTGTCACCGCAATCTACCCGAATCGGCTTGTGCGGCAAACTTTTATCCGAGTCAAAAAACAAACACAGACTTTCGCCCTGTTCCATTATCGTTTTGTGATAATCAATGCTGTTGTCGCTCTCTTTCGGCAGATATAAAACAGTTCCCTCGCGAAAATCAATTTTCTTTCCGTCATAAAATATCTCGGTATATCCGCTCAGCTTTAAACCAATCTGGTACACAAACGTGTTACCGCCGTCATTGATTTTTGTTCCGGCTACACCGCTGTTTACCCTAAAAACATCTTTTATTTCAACCGCGTTCCACTCAAATTTATTAAGCATTGTTTCCATATTATAATCACCGTTCCGATTCTAAGATTTCTATATAATTATAATATTTTCAATTTGTTATGTCAATAAGAAATGAACAGTTTTGTGCTAATGAACTGAATTTTTATATTGAAATATTTAAGAATTCAGAATATAATATGAGTATAAACATAAAAGGAGATAATAGAAAATGAATTTTAAAAATACTGAAAAACTGTTAAATCAAAAATTTGCCGACAACGACTTTGACTCATACTGCGTGTTTGTATATGCAAAAGGTTATGAAAGATTTATTCACTCTCCGAACGTAAACGCCGATACATACTTTGATATAGCAAGTATGGGAAAAGTACTTGTTACATCGCCGCTGATTTTAAAAGCTATCGGCGAAAATAAACTCTCACTCGATGATACGCTGGCACATTTTTTTGATAATACTCCCAAAGATAAGGCTTTTATAACAATAAAACAGCTTTTGACGCACACCTCGGGAATACGCAGATATGATATTCCGCAGGAAATTGCGGACAAAGGCAATGATAAGGTCGCTAATTTTATATTACATACTTCGCTCGCCTTTGAACCCGGAAAGTCACAGGAATATTCGTGCAACGGAATGATTTTGCTCGGTTATATCATAGAGAAGATATACGGAAAAACTTTGGAAGAGGTTTTTGATGAAAAAATAAAAACTCCTCTCGGATATACACGAAGCAAGTTTAATATTGAGATTAACGAGCCGAACGCCGCAATATGCTATCGAACAGAAACTCTTGACGGTCTTTCACATCCCTGGGATGATGAAAATATTCGCGTATTAAGGACAAGCGCAGGTTCTGGCGGTCAGTTTTTTACTCTCAATGACATAAATAAATATGCAAAAGCAATTATGAATAAAAGCGAAGCTTTATACCCCGAAAAGGTTTTTGACCTCGCCGAACAAAACTATATCAAAGACTTTGGTGAAGGTTGGGGATTAGGTTGGCTTATCGTTGACGGAAAATATCCTCAAACGGGAAAGCTGTTCCCAATCGGCAGCTTCGGACATTGCGGTCACACAGGCACATCACTGTTTTTCAGCCGCGAGAAAGGTATGTATGTAATCATCCTCACAAATGCGACAAGATGCTTAAACAAGAAAAACGACTTTAAAGGTTATGATTATAACAAAATCTGTGAAATGCGTGCCGATATACACAATGCAATATTCGATGATTTGTCGGAGTCGGGGTTGATTTAAGTATGCATATAAATCACAAAAAGATAATTTGGGACTCTATATTTATAATAACGGGGTGTGTTTTGCTTGCTGTTTCGATAAATGTATTCCTTACCCCGAACAAAATATCTGCCGGAGGAATCTCTACCATAGGAACAATTCTGTTGCATTTATTCAATATACGGATGTCAATAACAAACCTGTTTTTTAACGCAATATTGTTTGTTTTCGGATATAAGACTCTCGGCAGATACGCCGTGTTCCAAACAGCATTCGGAATAATAATGCTTTCGGTATGCTTGGAGCTTACAAGTTATATTCCGCCATATTACGAAAATGAAATTATTGCCGTTATGTGCGGCGGAATACTGATGGGCGCGGGCGTGGGAATGATTGTTAAAGTCGGGGCATCGACCGGCGGAAGTGATTTTGCAGGGTTGATTCTGAAAAAATTTCTGCCTCATATTTCGCTTGCAAAGCTGATAATGTTCATAGATTGTTTTATCGTTATTATTTCGGGAATAATATTCAAAAGTTTTTCCGTGACATTCTATTCGATTACGGCTTTATTTGTTTCATCAATAATAATAGATAAAATTATGACGTTCGGCGAAAGCGCAAAAATGATTTTGATATTCTCTGAGAATATCAAAGAAATATCCGAGCATATATTGCAAAAGTTCGAGCGCGGCGTCACGGGAATACACAGCTTAGGTATGTATTCAAACCGTGAATCCCTTATGCTTTTGTGCGTAATAACACCCAAAGAACTGCCTGTTTACATAACAATGATAAAAGAGATTGACAAGAACGCATTTGTTATCATAAACAACGTTCACGAGGTTCTCGGCGAAGGGTTTAAGGCAATCGATATAAATTGTTGACAGAGATAAAAAATACTACCGCGATTCATATCTGCATCCGAATGACATGGGATTTGACTTTTACATAGCCGAAAGAGAATAATCCGAACCCCGATTTTGAGAGGCTGATTTCCGCTTTCGCTGTGTTAAAATACTCGGCAATCCGACAGGATTACCTGCGTTTTTGCCTTGCGCAACCAAAAATCCGCTCTCTCAAAATTCTACGACCTGAAAAAGATAGAATTTTGAGCAGATTTTGGTGCGGAAGATGCAGTAAGGCTGACGCCTTGCAAAGATGACAAGCCAAAAGATGCCGAAATTATGCCTTTTCAGGCGGGTTCGGGTTACTCTCTTTCGGCTAAACTCACTTATAAACGAACTCAAAAAGAAAGGTATCATATAAAAATCAAGCGGCAAGACCGAATTTGGTCTTGCCGCCGTTTTAATTTATGCTCTTTTTAAGAATGTGAATTTTATGTTGTATCTTTGAATCAACAGCGCCGATATTACCGATAAGAACACCAATGCCTCGCCTATCATACCCATATATGACAGAACATACACGTCATACGTAAACATAAGCACGTTGTTGACAAGTGCAATAACCCTCGCAACCGTCATATTCTTTTGCCAGAAAGAAAACGTACCGAGCGTTGAGACCAACGCCGGGAGAAAGCAATATAAGCCCTTCCACACAAGCGCCGCCGATACCCAGTTTATAATCAAAAACAAGATAAGCCAAAGTCGGCTTTTGAAAATCTTTTTATCGTTGTTCATAAAAACGGCTTCTCTTGCACAGCATATTACATTGGTTATACACCCCGTATATCCGCCGATTAAAAAATAATGCAATGCCCAAACAATATCCATCCAAAACTTTTTATGCAGGACGTTGTTCACGTCCTTGCTGTGATACATAATCACATAAATTAAAATTCCTATTGCGCCCAAAACCTGTGCCGCAATCTGTGTTGTACTCATTTTCTGTCTCTCCTTAATTTTTTGAACACATCATATTATATACCGATTTTTTAATTTTTCAATGCACAAAACAAACCGATACTTGCACAAAACAAATATAAATTTCGGGCATATATTCAATTTTCACAATATTTTCGCCCTATCGGGTTTACTTAATCAAATATCTTCCAATCCCTTAAAACATCTTTCCGCGCAAGCATCTCATCGATGCGCTCAATATAATCCTTTGGTTCTTTGACGTTAAAAATTCTCTCGATTCGGTTTGTGTTGCGGTCAACAACCTTTGTAACGCCGCCGCAGCCGAGCGAAATTATCGATTGAACCTCTTCCATTATATAGATGTTATAAAGGCTCTCGTGTCCGGGTTTTGCATACGCAACGTTTTCGAGATTTCCGAGCTGATTTTTTTGGCGGTACATATAATACGGCCGCTTTCCGCAAGACTTGATATAATCATACGCATAATCGACCATCCTCGCAGCGGTTTCACCGTCGGTCAAATCATAGTCGCTCAAATATTCATGCAGCCGTGACGAACGCTTTATGCTCATAACGTGTACAGTTGTGTCCTCGGGCATAAGCCGTTCCACTTCGTCCAGTGTATATTTGAACATATCAAGACTCTCGCCCGGAAGCCCTGCGATTACATCCATATTTATATTATCAAACCCACAGCTGCGTGCAAGCGCAACCGCATCGATTATCTGTTTCGGCGTATGATTTCTGCCGATTAGTTTCAGCGTTTCGCTATTCATTGTCTGAGGATTTATGCTTATCCTGTCCACCTTATGCTTTTTGAGCGTTTCAAGCTTATCTCTGTCAACTGTGTCGGGTCTGCCTGCCTCAACCGTGAATTCCCGGCAATGCGACATATCAAATTCGCGGTAAATATGCACAAGCAGCTCATCGAGTTTATCCGCCGAAAGCGTTGTCGGCGTACCGCCGCCTATGTATACGGTTTCGATTTTGTTATTGTTATGCCGTATTATCTCAGCGGTGTATGATATTTCGCGCTTTAACATTTCGCAATATTTATCGGAAAGCCGCGCCGCCTGTCTTGTACCGCACGTCACGAACGAACAATACAAACATCTTGTCGGACAAAACGGGATTCCGATATAGATACTCACGCCATCGGACATCATATTTTCGATAATCGGAATTTCGACCGCCGCAACCTCTGCCGCAAGCGCGCCTTTTGACGGCGAAGCATTATAATTATCGACAAAGTATTGCGCCGCATCACGTTCCGACATTCCTCCGAGAATCAGCTTTGCCGCAATTTTAGACGGGCGTATTCCCGTGAGAACACCCCATGGTAAGTTATTGTTATCTTTCATATCTTTCTCTCTTTTATCCGATGTACGGGTTTCCTCTGCGCTCATCGCCGATTGTTGTCGGCTCACCGTGACCGGGATATACCGAAACGTCATCGTCAAGCGTCATAAGTCTGTTTTGTATCGACTCGATTTCCTCTTTCATATTTCCGGTCGGGTGATCCCACCTGCCTACGCTCAATCTGAAAAGCGTATCGCCGCTTATCAGCGTTTTTCCGCACAAGAGACAAATGCAATCCTCTGTATGCCCCGGTGTTGCAATAACCTTTATCCTATTCTCGCCAAAGTTGATTATATCCCCGTCATATAGTATATTATCAGCCTTTGTCGGCGAAAGCTCTATGCCCATATAGTGACATAAATTCAAAACTCTGTCCTCTAAAAACCTTTCCGTCTTTTCAAATATCGACAGCCTTGCACCTGTTGCCGCTTTAAGTTCGGCAAGTGCAAGCATATGGTCAAAATGCCCGTGAGTCAATATTATATCGGTGATTTTAAGGCCCTTTCCATCGGCAAACTCAATTATCTTGTCCGCACAATCGGGCGCGTCAATCACGATTGAATTTTTTGTTTCTTCGTCCGCCCAGATGTAACAGTTCGTTCCGAGCTGACCCAAAACAAGCGAATACAGTTTCATACTTTTATTCAACGTATCATTCATATTTCTACCTCATATACAAAAATTCATATAAATCCAATTACTGGCGGCGACGGACAATAGACAGCACACCGTCAATCTGTTTAATCTTCTTTATGATTTTATTCAACTGTTCCGTATCGGCAATCTCCATTGTCACCTCGATAATAGCAAGGTTATTCTTGCCCGTTCGCGCGTTTACGCCCGTTGCCGTAAGTTTAAGCTCGGATATTGCACCCATAATGTCCAAAAGCAAGTTCGAACGATTTCCCGCCGTAACGGTGAGGGTTGACAAAAAGCTTGCGTCCGTATCGTCCGCCCACTTAACGGGGATAAACCTCGCGCTCTCTTGCTTGTTATTGAGCGCATTTAACATATTTATGCAATCGGCACGGTGAATCGCAACACCTCTGCCGCGCGTAACATATCCGACAATCTTATCGCCCGGAACAGGGTTACAGCAATGCGAAAATCTAATAAGACAATTGTCGATACCCTGAACGATTACGCCGCTGTTGTTGGTTTCGCCCCTCGGTCTTGCAACGACGGGAATAAGCTCCGCCGCCGTGCGGCTCTCCTCGGTGGCAAACTTCTTTTTGCATTCAGTCTTGAACCTTGTCACAAATCTGCCGGCGTTCGAGCTTCCGTATCCTATCCCGGCGAGCAAGTCCTCGGAATTGTTAAATCCGTACTTTTTCGCCAAAGACGAGATAAGTTCTTTATCCTCTAAAAACGTCAGCGGCAGAGAACTTTTTTTCAATTCGTGTTCGAGAGTTTCACGGCCTTTTTGGATATTTTCTTCTCTGTTGACCTTTTTAAACCATTGATTTATCTTGTTTTTCGCCTGAGAAGTCTTACAAATCTTTATCCAGTCCAAATTCGGGCCGTTACTCGTCTTTGAAGTGATAATCTCGACTATATCGCCGTTTTGCAAGGTATAATCGAGCGTGACAATCTTTCCGTTTACCTTTGCGCCGACCATATGATTTCCGACCGCGCTGTGAATCGAATAAGCAAAGTCTATCGGCGTTGCGTTAATCGGCAGGCTTATAACGTCGCCCTTTGGTGAAAAGACAAATACTTCGTCACTGAACATATCTATCTTCAGCGCCTCCATAAAGTCCTCGGCGTTGTTCTCTTTTTGGATTTCCAAAAGCTGTTTTATCCATTCAAGCTTTTTGTCCATGTCGCTCGATGCCGTCACGCCCTCTTTATACTTCCAGTGCGCGGCGATACCGTTTTCCGCCGTGTGATGCATCTCTTTTGTACGAATCTGAATCTCAAAAGGTGTGCCGCCCGGACCGATAAGGGTTGAATGCAAAGACTGATACATATTCGGTTTCGGCATTGCGATATAATCTTTAAACCTGCCCGGAACGGGCTTGAACAGTTCGTGAACCGTTCCCAAAACCGCATAACATTCCGCGATCGTATCCACGATTACACGAACAGCGAACAGGTCATAAAGCTCGTCTATCGTCTTGTTCTGCATAAACATCTTTCGATAAATGCTGTAAAAATGCTTTGCGCGCCCCTCTATTATCGGCGGTTCGTCCAAAACCTTTGTCAGCTTATCTTTAAGAATTTCGATAATTTTTCCAATGAATTTTTCGCGTTCGCTGCGCTTTTGCGCAATCTTATCCACGATTTCATAATACCCCACAGGGTCGATATATCTAAGAGCGGTGTCCTCTAATTCCCACTTTATCTTTGACATACCGAGACGATGCGCAAGCGGCGCATAGACTTCAAGCGTTTCGCGTGCGATATACCTCTGTTTATTCTCGGGCATATATTTTAATGTCTGCATATTATGCAGTCTGTCGGCAAGCTTAATGACAATTACACGCACATCCTTTGCCATCGCAAAGAACATCTTGCGCAGGTTCTCAATCTGCTGTTCCTCCTTTGACGTAGTGGGAATCTTGCCGAGTTTGGTAACGCCGTCAACAAGCATTGCAACGGTTTCGCCGAACAGTTCCGCCACCTCGTCATAGGTGCTGTCGGTGTCCTCTATCACATCATGCAAAAGCGCGGCGCATACCGATTGGGCGTCAAGTCCCAAATCCGCAATGGTGCACGCCACACGCAAAGGATGCGTGATATACGGCTCGCCCGACTTGCGCACCTGGGTTTTGTGCTTTTCCGCCGCATAGGCATACGCCTTTCGGATAAGCTCAACATCGTTCGGCACATTGTGATACGCCTCAAACTTTTTGATTAAAGTATCAAGATTGTATTCTGTTTTTTCATTGTCAATCATAGCTGTGTCACTTCCTAAAATCAATTAAAGCCGACATAACATTGTCGGCTTTATCTTCGATACCAAAGTATCTTTTAAATACAATATCGGATTAATTGCCGTCTTTATCGGCGTCAACTTTTTTTATGTCCTTTAAAATAAGCTGAACGTTTTGAAATCCCTTATAATCATTTATGTCAAGCGCAAAAGCAACATCGACATAATCGCCCTCTTCGAGGTGGTGATAATACTCACCCATTCCGAATCCCACCGCATCGAGATACTTTCCGTCTTTCAGCAATGTCATTCTAAGGTGCTTGCCCTCGCTCATTACGCTGATTTTGTGAATCCTTATATTCCGCACCGCGAATGCAGGGGTTGGGTTTTCAACGCCGAACGGCTGAAGGCGGTTTATATCATGAACCGTATCCATATTTATGTACGGAACTTTTATCGCCGCATCAAGCATAACGGTCGGAATCATCATATTTTCGCTTATTTTATCTTTTGAATACTCATTTATCTTTTTGCGGAATTCCTCAATGTTTTCAGCCTTTATGGCAAGCCCCGCCGCAAGCTCGTGACCGCCGAATTTTTCGAGCATATCCGAACAATTTTCGAGAGCGCCGAAAAGGTTAAATCCCGAAATGCTCCTGCCCGAGCCTTTCGCCTCGTCACCGTCAACGGCGAACAAAATGGACGGCTTATAAAATTTTTCGGTTATCTTTGATGAAACGATTCCGACAATTCCGTTATGCCAGTTCTCATGGGCAATAACCAAAATCTTATCATCGTTTATCTCGGGGTGTTCCTCTATGTAATCGAGCGCCTCTTTGAACATTTTTTGTTCGGTCTGTTGTCTGAGCGAGTTCTCGTCACATAGCGACCGCGCAAGGCTCTTTGCCGTCTTTTCGCTGTCGGTTAGGAAAAGTTCAACACTGCGTGAAGCACAGCCGAGACGTCCGCTCGCATTTATGCGCGGCGCGATAATATATCCGATTGTCGATGTTGTGATAAATTTGTCACCCACCGAAACGTCTATCAAGGCTTTAAGACCGATATTTTTTGTGTTCTTAAAACGTTTTAAACCCTCGGTCACAATTATGCGGTTTTCGTCAATAAGCGGCGAAATATCCGCCACCGTACCCAAACACATAAAATCCGCGTATTTGTCAATCAGTTCGGCGGTTGAGCGTCTGCCTGCCGCCGCCTCGATTGCGGTAATAAGCTTGAACACAACGCCGACCCCGGCAAGGTTCTTGAACGGATAGCCGCAGTCCTTACGTTTTGGGTCTATTGCGGCATAAGCCTGAGGAATTTTCTCTTTGCATTCGTGGTGGTCGGTGATGATAAGGTCAAGACCGATTGATTTTGCGTATTCGCATTCTTCCACCGCGGTAATACCCGTGTCAACCGTGATGATAAGGGTACTTCCGTTTGCCTTAATCTTGTCAAGCGCGTCACGGTTCACGCCGTAACCCTCTTGCATTCTGTCGGGAACGTAATAGTCAACCGACATTCCCATACCGCTTAAATGTTTGTATAAGACCGCAATCGCGGTAATTCCGTCCACATCATAATCACCGTAGATTGTAATTTTTTCATTTGCTTCTTTCGCGGCGGCAATACGTTCAACCGCCTTATCCATATCACGCATCAAAAACGGATCATGCAGCGCGGCCTGGTCTTTTGACAAGAAATTTTGGATTGCCTTATCATCTCTGATGCCGCGGTTGTAAAGAACTATCGAAGTCAAGGGCGAAACGCCGAAAGTTTTTGATATTTCAAGAACTCTTGCCTTGTCAATTTCTTTAAGAAGCCATTTTTTCTTTAACATAGTGTGTATCTCCCGAATTCATTTACTCTTTTACTCAATCGAATAAAAGCCGAAAAAGCATAATATTTTCAGCCTATATTCATACCATAAATACTATTGTACCATTTTTCATCGAAAATTACAATAGTTTTTTTATTTTTCTTTGAAAAAAATTAAAAATTTCTTTCAACCTGCCTAAAATTATGAGAAAAATTTTTACTATTACACAACGTGAAAAGATAAAAATCCAAAGACGAAATCATATTTCGCCTTTGGATTTATTTTTTTATAATGAAAATATATCATTTGTCGGATTTCTCAACTTCTTTTGTATATTGAGATATTTTATTTTTCCACTTTGAACCTACTCTACCTTCTTTGCAAAAACAGCTAAACGCATCGGAAAGGCACTCAAAGTTAATTTGTGTCCCTCTCGAATCTGCTTTATATGTAACCGACCTATTTGGTTCTATACCGATATCCGATGCATATTCTTCCGCATCAATGTTTGCACCCAGAAATACAAATTCCCAGCCATAAATTTTCTTTTGTTCGCATATCATTCTTTTAATTTGCATTCCGTTATACATCTTACTTGCATTTTCATAGCCATCGGTTATTATAACCACCATTGTTTTCGATGGAAGATTTTCTTTTGATTTTAAATCGTTTTTATGATTTATGTATTTAATTGTCTTTCCAATTGCATCATAAAGCGCAGTATTCCCTCTTGCATAATATTCTCTTTTCGTCATCGGCTCAATACACTTAATGTTTTCGTTGTCATGAATCATATTGTATTGCGTATCAAATAAAACCGTTGTTATAATCACCTCGTTTTCATCATTCCGATGTTTTTCAATAAGGCTGTTATATCCCCCTATTGTGTCATCTTCGAGACACGCCATTGAACCGCTCCTGTCCAATATAAATACCATCTCCGTTAAGTTTTTGTTCATTTTAAAAACCTCCAAAAAATAATGTAATCATAAGGCTTTATTCCTTATGATTACATTATATCACTTTCGAATAAATATTGGGTCGCATTGAAAGCGACATTTTTAAGAACCGATTAAAGGCTGTTCAAATTCATACAATGCCTCATTTATATCTGACATATTATAGTTCCCGTTCACTATAAAATATTCAATGATTATATCGAATTTATTGCTGTGCGAAAGAACGAACCCCGCTTTGTCCAATAAATCATTTGTTTCATCAAGTGATAAGTTAAGTGCAACGGCAAATGAAATAACTGTTGACTTTCGCGGTTTGTAATCCTTTGAATTGCGTATTTTTGAAAAAAGCTTTCTGTCTATATTCGCCTTTTTATAAACATCGGAATCCTTTAATCCTCTTTCATCAATCAGTCTAATCAGCATTTGAGAAAAAGTTTCATCAAGATTGTTAACTAAATCTTTTAATCTTCTTTGCCTAACTGCATATTTATTTCCGCATTCTCCATAACGTATTTCTCTATCAGCTGAAATAAATTTATTAAAACTCAAAATGCCGACTAAATTCCACTCTCTGTAACTTTTTTCTATATATCGCCTTAGTTCTTTTATATCATATGCCATGCTATCACCTTATTCTAATGAATTATTCGATATTTTGTCACTTGTTAATTTGGTTTTTATAAAGTTCTCACTTCCCCTTTACAGTTTAAATTTTATGCGAAGCAATTCCTTTGTACTTACATAGATTTTTAATATAATTGCCTTCATGTTTTTCTGTCCACTCTTCATCACAATTATAAATCACATCAAATCCATCCACTGCCGCTAACTGTCTCAATACAATTCTGGCTCTTATCCTGTCTCTGTGCCAGTCGGTACAAATTTCTTGTGTGATTTGCGGATTGTAATCAATCTGACCTTCATATGTAATCGGATAAGCCTCTACATTTTCATAATTCAACGCTTTTTCTATAAATTCTTGAATCTTATTTTTTATCTCGGATTTGCATTTTTGGCAAGCCAATTGTTCGGGTTTGTTGTCTTTCATAACCTTTTTGCAGATATAGTTAAGCACTTCCGGCGATACGGGACAGCCATACCTCAATTCATCTGTTATTACTTCTAATTGTGTCCCGGTTTTTCTGACCATTTTTGCATCGCATATGTCACATGTTATAATTTCATTGTTATAACGTTCCTGTTCTTCTTTTTTCTTTGTTTCTATGTCCTTTATATACTTTGCAATAGCCGTTCCGCCGGACACAATCAGTGTACCAATGCCAATCGCAATCCCTTTTATTACTTTACCATTCATTAGTTTTTCCTCACCTTTCGGTTATAATATTAGTAAATACCTTTTATTTACTGTTTTTACCCGCTATAATTTTAATTGTTCCAATAATAGCTGCTGCCAGTGTTCCCACTAATGCCTGTTTTGCGTTCTTTCCTGTCTCCTTTTTTATATTATTAATTATTTCCTCAGCTTTTTTATTCATTTTTATTTTCCTTTCCTTTTGTATTTTTATATACTGAATTTACAATTTCTTCGGCAGTCATCTTTTATGTTAATTGATTGCACATTAAAACGTTATCCCTTACTCACCTACTTTCAACAACTTTCATTGCAGCCTCTAATCCAATTTGAATGATTTGTTTAAGACCTCCTTCCGCACCGATACCCATCACCTCCTTTGCTCCATCCTTAAAAGCCTCTTTTTTTGTTTTTTCTCCGTTTTTTACAGCTCTGTAATTATCACATACAACATCAGGAATTGCACATAAGCCTGCCTCTAACGCCGCAATTCCTACCTCACCTCCAACATTTTTCGCAGCTTGTATTCTTATTTTTCTATTTACACCTTTCCTTGCCTTATCAGCCTTGTCAGCTATCTTTCCTCCATTATCTTGTATTAATTTTTCGCCATTATTACGAACATAATCCTTTTTTGGTTTTGCTCCCATACTTCGGTTAATATGGGCATTCGTTACTGCAAAATTATCCGAATCATTGACTATATTTGCAAACTGCTCATCTGTAATAAGGTTGCCGGCGAATGTTTTTTTGCATTTTTCATACGTTCCTTTTATCGGCTCAATATGATCCGTTTCCGCTGTATGCGTTGTATATTTATTTGTTCCGTATTTATTTTTCGCTTTTTGTGCATCTGCATGAAGCTGCTGACCTGTATATTCATCTGCCGCCATCTTCTTTCCGTCAAAATAACTATCTTTATAGTCATTCATAGCTTTTTTATCTTCATATTTTTTTCTGTCGTATTTATCGGATAACCCATAGTTTCCCTTTATATTCGGAATATAGAATGGTCTTGTTTTTCGTTTTTCACTATCTCGAGATTTTATATCACCCTCATCAAATTCACAAAAGCTTTTTTCATCGCAAAAGACGTCCCGTATTTCTCTGATTAATTTACTAAAATTTTTACTAAGTATATATTCCGAATTTATTGTCTCTTTCCCATTGTCAGTCTTTATCGTTATCTTTCTGCCTATGGAATCCACTTTTGTAATTTTATTGTACGGAATGTGTCTATATATTCCGGAGTCAATTTCTGATATAATTAACTTATCTGAACTAATAACCACTATACAATAATTATTAACATATAATCCTGCTAATATCACCTTATCCAAATGCGAAACTATTATATTATTATCCGAAAGATATGCTATTTTCGCATTATCACAACATATTGCATTCTCCGCATACTTTTTACATAAATTAAATACTTTTTCCGTTTTTTTATCTTTTAGAGTATCTATCTTATTCTTTGAGTTTATCAAGCTCATTCCGGGCGCGAGTTCAGATAAATCAATTGCTGTTCCATCTTCGTTTTCGATTTCAATAATCGCCTTTTCATTTAAAGTTGTTATTGCCGGAACAAATCCATAATCTTTTTTTATAGACTTTATTCGCACCAGTTTAGTGACAGACATATTATATCCAACGTACACCAAATCCCCTACTAAAAGCGATGACGTTTCAAGTCTGCCATTTAGCAAGGCATTTCCGAACCCGGTTTTATTAACGTTTTCTATTTCAAACGCAAAACCCATTTCTTGTTTTCCTCCTAAGTAAAATGCAATTTATAATAATTTTTATATTTTCCCTTTCTCCAAAGCCATCATTGTTTCAATAAACTATTCCGTCTTCCATCCAATCGTTCCACCAATAATAGTCGTCATATGTATCGTCATAATCACCATAATCATATCCGCTGTAATCAAAACTTTCTGATTTTATATCACTGTTTTGTTTGACGAGAACTGCGATGCCGATCATACCGGCTAAAGCCAATAAAACTTTCCCTGCTGTTTTAATCATTTTCAATCATCCCTTCCGCCTTGAATAAGGCCATACTTACCGTTTTTCTTAATGCCCATTTCAGCATAGATGTCACAACCATTTAAAAAAATGTCTAACGCGTAATCAACAAACATCTCGTATTCCTTATCTTTATTTATCGGTTCCATAGGCCACTTACTATCATCAGCAAGCGCAACATATGTTCTGTGCTTAAATCCGTTTTCTATCGGATACATTTCACATATGAATGTAAACTTTCCTCCATTTATCATCTCCCCTTTTGACGCTCCGTCTGTTTCTCCCATAAAATATTGTGTTCTACCCGTTTCCGTATCAAACACCACCATAGCATAAATTGCAAGATTATCTTCCAACCCCGGCAAATCATTCATTTGTATAGCCGAAAAATATGTTTCATCTTCAAGACAATAACTTTCAATTTCAAAATCAAGCGGATAATCGCTCGGATTTTCTCCACCCTTTTCAACTAATCTATTCCATATTTCTTCAATCAATTTATGTGTGCCGTCTTTGTTAATCGCATCTATGTATACATTCATATTATAAAAAAATACCTCCGGCAGCCACTCTCTTTGAAAAATTACCCTAAATTCACCCATAGTTTCCAAATTTTCATTTTTTCTGCTCATTTCTTACCCCTCTTTCCTTAATCAACATTCAACATTTTAACTTTGTCGTCTTGTGTTCTGAGCCACATTTGTGCGCCGTTGCCGAATGTTTCCGCCTCTATTATAAAAACTCCCTCTTTTTGCTCTTTTATCTCCGCAGTCGGCAGCTTATCAAGCACCGCTTCAAGTGCAACCCTGTCGCACGAAAACCTTATTGTCTTTAACGGTCCGCCAAACATAAACTGTATCCGCTTTTTAAATTCCCCGTCGCTGAACCTGTCTTTATACGGAACAACAAAATTTTCGCCCGTGTTTTTTACTTTCGTTATTCTGTCTATCCTGTATATGGTCGGGCTTATATCATCGGGGTCTTTAAAATGCTCTTGTTTATCTATGTCATCGATAAACGCCGCAAAATAAAAATACAAATCCGCCGCCATTATTCCCACCGGTTTAAGACGGCGCTTGACCTTGGTTTTGTCCTTGCGACAATACTCGACCTCGACTATATTATGCCTTACCACGGCAACCCCCATATCCCAAAGTATATCGAGTATATCCTTTCCGTGCCGTGGCTGGCAATAATGAAACTTTTCGCTGTTTATAAGCTCGGTGACTTCCTTTTTGTACCTTTCGGGCGCATAGTTTTTAAGCTTGTCTATTATCGCCATCATTTCTTTTTTTGAAAGCGACCTGTTATCGAGCAATATCTTACACACCGCAAGCGTTTCCTTTTCGTTCAGGTGTTTATCACTATCGCTTTTTATCATATAACCGTTGCTGGCGGCATCATACACAACCTCGCGATGACAACCGGTTTTATATGAATTATTATCAAAAAATGCCCGTATATCGTCTATGTCGCGCTGGATTGTTCTTTCGCTCACGCTAAAACTGTACGCCTCTTCGACCTTGTTTATTATTCCGCCCGAATTTAACCTTTCATAAAGCGTTAAAATCCTGTCGTATTTTGATTTTTTGTTATCCACCCCAAGTAACTCCTTTTTTATCGTTCTATAACTATATTATAATGTTCAGGTTAGACACATATTGTCATTTGAAAAAAATTTTAAAATTTTTTGCCAAAAAATTAAACTTTTTGACAAAATGACATATTTTGTCATACAAAATCGTTATAATTATCTATATTCTCTGTGGGAACACTTGTTTTTGTGTATTTATAAGGTTAAAAAAAGATTCTACCAAATAAAAAAGTGCGCCTCATGAAGAAGCACACCGAAAAAAGTATTCCTTCTTCATTGTTGCTACACAAAATCTCTCAATATGGGTACGAGAAAATAAAGGAAACCTTTTTACCGAAAAAAAGAGCTGTTTCCCATAGAGAGATTATATTATTTTGTGTAGCATTCTAAGTTTATCACACTATAAAAATTTTGTCAATCCGAATTTTGGAAATTTTAAGCTTTTTTGAATGAATTAATTTTTCTGTGAATTTCGGCATAAACCAGTACTGGCGCCCCCGTGTGGGCGCCAGTGAGATGTTTTGATAAATTACGCGGTTATTTCTATAATTTGTGCCATTCGTTCGTGTGTTTGGGCGGTCGGGACGCCCGCCCCTACAGAATTATATACATATCATCGGCAAAGCCGCAACGGGTCGCCAAAGATATATACATTATATTATTTTCATTTTTTCGGCGGCGGTTTTTGCCTCGCTGCGGCGATTCACGCCGAGTTTTTGTAATATATGGCTCACGTGGCTTTTTACCGTGGCAAGCTTAATATCCAATATTTCGCCTATCTCGGCATTGCTTTTATCCGCACACACAAGCCTTAAAACCTGAATTTCGGCATCGGTCAGCCGCTCTGTCATTTGATGCCCAGGCTTTAAAAAATCGGGATAGAAAACCGTCTGATTTCTCACCGCGCTCACAAGCCTTTCGGAATACTCGTCCTTTTTTTCGATAACCTGTGTTATCATCGGCAGGGCAACCGCCCCAAACTCGCTTATCGGGCGTATAAATTTGAACTCTTGCGCAATGTCAAGCGCGGTCTTTATATCATCGCGCCATACCTCGTCTTTTTTGCCGAGCCTTGCCGCCGCGGTCATAATCTTCAGATGAATCATATCAATATTTCTTTCACACGCCGCACAAAATGTTTCGAGCGGCGCAAGCGTAAGCAACACCGCGTCATAATCACCGTGCGCAAGCTCAACCATTGCCTGGGTCAAATACTGATACCTTTTCATTGTTTTAAGCGTGACCGTATCCCTCGGCGCACTGTCGCGATACCACTCATCTGCATATACAAAATCGCCGAGCCTGAGCGCAATCCGACATAGCATAGCGTCTATATTCGGCATAAATCTTTCAAGATTTCGCTCCGAAAATCTGTCGCGCAGGGCGACAATCGTCCGATTTGCATCCTCGGCTCTGCCGCTGTCAATCTGACTTTTTGCAAGCAGCCCGACCAGCGCAAACTCAATATCGGGCGTACCCTTGCTTTGAACCTCGCTGATTTTTGACACAAGGGTCAGCATACGGCTTGAAACGTCCTCACCCTTTTCAAACTTGCTCTCGGCAATCGCACAATCGGGCAGACCAACACCGTCTTTGCCGAGAATCGCCTCAACCGGAATTCGCATTGTCGCGTATAAAAAATCATCTTTTTTGCTCCATTGCGAAAAATCCTTACCGCCGTTCATAATACTCGGCAGGGTGCTTGTCACCGAAAATGACGGTAACTTTATCTCTTTGTTTTTAAGCAACTTAAACGCGGTCGATATAGTCTTAACAAGTCCGCCGACGCCTCTTTGCGGAAGAGAAATATCAAGATGAGTCAGACGGCTGCGCGCTTCTTTCGCCGCCGCGTCCGACTTGTTTCTTACCGCCGCAAAACATTCAAGCTCGTTATACCACCGCTCCGAGCCGTCATAATCCATACGCAAGGCGCAAAGCATACTCATTCCCTGCATAAGTGCCGGACTTGCCTTTATCTGTGAGTCTTTGAGTGTGCGAAAGTATCGTTCGAGCTTTTCGTACTGACCCATTCCGGGGTGAAGCGTTGTGCTTTTTATAAGCAGCTCCGATACCTTGCCGCTCTCGCCCGCTTTTGAATAATATTCAAGAGCCTTTCCGTATTCGCCTTTAAGCTCAAAATAAAGTCCGCCGCGCCCCAAAAGAGCGTGTCTCTGCTCCTCTGAATACTCTTTTTGCTGTTCCCACATCAAAAAGTCGCGGAAAATCGGCCAGAACCGAAACTCGTCCAGACCCTCTAATATCAGCATATTCGTATTCTGTTGAATATTTATGAGATAATCGCCCGCACCGCTGTCGCCGCTCACCATTTTAGCAAGTTCGATACCGAAAACCTCGAATGGCGCAAGGTCAAGCAAAAAACGCCGCATCGTCAGTTCAAAGCGTTTATATATTGCTTCCTCAAAATATATAAATATTTCTCTTACGCCCTCGTCAAATACCTTCTTTCCGTATTCAACACCGCCGCTCAGCCGCCGCGCTATTATCGAAATCCCGAGAGGATACCCGAGGGTATCTCTCATTATCTCGGAAAGTTCCGTTTCGGACACTTCCGCGTCGTAAGCGGCAAAAAGCCGCATTGCTGTATCACGGTCAAAAAACAGTTCTTCCAAATCAAACGTCAGCATAAGCCCCGAATACCGAAAAGGTATGAGCCAGCCGGGCGGCAATCCGCGCAACAGAAACACAAACCTTTTTTCGGGATTTGTGCGGATATATTCGCACAAATCCCTCTGAATTTCTTGTTCGTGCAAAAGCTGAAGATTATCGACGATGAGGACATTCCAATCCTTTTCGGACAGCGCCGCCACATCAAGCGCATCCGCCGATATTTCGTATGTTTTTTTTGTTTTTAAAAGTTCGCGCACAACCGTGGTCTTTCCAAAGCCGCAAGGCGCACAAAACAAAGCAATCCTGCCGCTTTGCATAAAATTATCGAATTTTTCCTGTATATCGGGTTTTATCATTACAACCGAATTCAAATGACTTCCTCCCCTCGGACGATATTGCGGACAACAACGCCGATTCTAAGTATTATATGACATATTATAACATAGCATTTTAAAAAAGTCATCATCCCAAAGTATGATTTTTCATTATTTTTTAATGCAAATTAAGATAAATATAATTCGTGCGATTTTCAATTTAAACAGCACGCCCCCTATTATAAAGAAGCGTGCCGTTTTTAAAATTATATTTCGGTGTCTTTCAAAACTAATCTATGCTCATTTCGCTTACCGCATTTGCGGTCATATCGTTAAGGGTTTTAAGCTCAAAGAACTTACCTTTCTTTACCATAAGCTCGTCAAACGTTCCCATTTCAACACATCTGCCGTTATCCATAACGACTATGCGGTCGGCATTTCTTATTGTAGACAGCCTGTGCGCAACGATAAACGTTGTTCTGCCTTTTGTCAAATGATTTATCGCCTTTTGAACCTGGTATTCGGATATGTTATCAAGAGCGGACGTTGCCTCATCGAGAATCAGTATTTTAGGGTCGCGAATCAGCGCACGCGCAATCGAGATTCTCTGTTTCTGACCGCCCGAGAGATTACCGCCGTTTTCCGTTACCGGCGTATCCAATCCGTTGGGAAGTTCATCGGTGAACTCGTTTATGTTGGCGAGCCTTACCACTCTGTCAAGCTCTTCTTCGCTTACATCGGTCAAGCCGTATGTGATATTCTCACGGATTGTGCCCGTGAACAAAATGCTCGCCTGGGGAACGACCGATATAAAGTGCCTGTAGGTACTCAGATTAAGGCTCTCTATCGGCTTTCCGTCAATTCTGAGACTTCCGCTTGTCGGCATCAAAAATCCGATAATCATATTCATAAGCGTTGACTTGCCCGAACCCGATGCGCCGACAAAAGCAATACATTCACCCGGCTCAACCGCCAGTGTAAAGTTCTTTATCATATCTTCGTCCGCGTGCGGATAGCGATAGGATACATTGTCAAAATTAACCGTGCCGTGAACATATCTGAGCTTAATCTTGCCTGCGTTATTCTCAACCTCGCTTGACAAAACTATTTCCGATACCGAACGTATCGATTCCATACCCTTTGTCAGCTGGGGATAAATATTGATAAGTCCCTGAAGCTCGGACGAAATGCTGTTAAAATATGACTGGTACAGCACAACGTCGCCGACCTGTATTTTTCCTTTAAACGCAAGGTATGCGGTAAAGAACAGGCAAACCGCGCTCATAAGCTGGCTTACGACCCACGTTACCGAACCGAAATAGGCATTGACCTTATCGAGCAGCAAGCCCTTTTCGCGCAGAGTACGGATTTTCTCTTCGAGAATTGCAATCTCTTCGTTTTCGAGACCGTGCGCCTTTGTGACCGGTATCATATCGAGCATATTCGAAACTTTCGCCGATATGTTTTCGGTTTCGCTGCGGAATTTTTTGTTTGTAACGTGCATACTGTTTCTGAAAAGATACACAACGAACACATTCACGGGGATTATTACCGCAAAGAAAGCCGTAACCGTTCCGCTCTTTGTTGCCGCTATTACTATCGACACGATAACGCTTATTATATTCGGTATTACGCTTTTTGTGATATGGGTGTTGAGGAACTCAATCGCCTCAATATCACGCAAAAACTTTGATTGAACACGGCCGCTTTCTATCTCTTTGTGATATGTAAGCGACAAATGCTGGAGCTTTCGGATAAGCGTGTTTCTCAATCCCGCGCTTATCGTGCGCAGCATTCGGTCGGTGAACCGCGAATACAGGATATGGGTCGGTATGTTTTGGATAAGCAAGACGAACAGAACCGCGCCGTATATAAAGAGCTGTTGCACAGCGTTGTCCGCACGCGATGTAATAATATTTATAACCTCTGACGTTACAAGCGGTATCGCCCATGTCGGCGACGCCTTTACCACATACAAAAGCGCGGACACAAAAAGCTTGCTGCAGTTTTGTTTAAACAAAAGCTTTGGTATCGCACTCGATTTGCTCTTTTTCTCTTGCTCCGCTCCGTCACGGAACAAATCCTCATAATCGGGGATATGGTTCTTGTCAAACGCCGTCTTGCCGTTATTTTTATCGGAATACTTTTTCGTATTCTTTCCGACAGCATTGTTGTTTTCGTTTTTTTCATCTGCTCTCGTCTCTGCGAAAGCGGTTTTCGGTTTTACCTCGTCATTGCCGATGTTAGTGTTGTTCTTGTTTTCAGGTGCTTTAGCCATAGTCGGTCACCTCTGTCATTTAAGACAATTTAAATTTGCCGAAAAATCCGACAGTGTTTTTTCACTAATATTATATAGAATTTTTAGGTTTTGTCAATAGAATTAACAGAAATGTAACAATTAATTTTTCAGCCGCAAATTCCCGTCCCTTTCCGCCCTGTTTAAATGACATTTCTGTTACTTTATTTACAATTTTCTTTAACAAAATCAATAAGCGTTTGAGTCGAGTTCGGCTTTCCGAGCTGTTTTATCGTCTCTTGAATAAGCCGCAGCCTGTTATCCGAAAAAAGCTGTATCAACGCGTCATCTATCGGATATGTCGGGCTGACCTTTATCGCTGCACCGGCGTTTAACAAAAACTCAACATTTCTGTCCTCCTGACCCGGAATCGGGTTGCTTATCACCATCGGTATTCCCTTTGCCAAAGCCTCGCTTGACGTAAGTCCGCCCGGCTTGGTGACTATACACTCCGACGCGTCCATAAACAAATCAACGTTGTTGACATAGCCGTAATTAAAAATCTTTTTCGGAAGGTCAAGTTTGTCTATACACTTTTTAAGTTTGGTGTTGTTGCCGCAAATCGTCACAATCTGAAAATCCATATCCGTCTCGGCAAGTGCCTGAATTTCGCTTGCCACATCGCCGAATCCCATACTTCCGCTCATAACCAAGACCGTTCTCTCGTTCGGAAGTCCGAGTTCCGCCAAAGCTGTCTCTCTCGGCATCTTTGACGCGAACTTTGGCGCAATGGGAATACCGATGGGCAAGATTTTATCCGCACCGATGCCTTTTCGCCTTGCCTGTCCGTTCAGCAATTTATTCGGCGTGACATAATAATCAAGGTTTGTATCCTCCCAATACGGATGTATCGTAAAGTCGGTTACTATTCCGAACGTTTTTGCTTTGTGATTTATATACCCGTCAAGGCACGAAACCAAAAGCGCCGCAAAAACGTGAGTACAGATGATAAAATCGGGCCTTTCGCTCTCAATTTTTTTAAGGAGCTTTTTAGCCAAAATCCGCGTTGTGACTTTAGGCAGCCCGTGCATCTCGTCATTCGGGCGGTTTTCGCACATACGATAAAACTTTCCGTAAATTTTTGGAATGTTTTTGGTTGACATCAGGTATATCTGTGACACCGAATCCGAAAGCAGCGGATTTATATACTCAAACACGTCCATATACGAACAATCTATCCCGTTACTGTTAAATCCCTCGCTCAGCACCTTTGCGGTCTGGTTATGTCCCTGACCTGCTGTTATTGATAATATTAACCCTTTCATATCGAAACACCTTCCTTATTTAATCAATTTTCGCTTACATTTTAACAGCAGTACCACAGTTCAAAAAATACAGATACTTTTCGGTCACGGGCGCACCCAAAACCGCCGACAAGCCCCTTGCATAATAATCCGTCTGAATCCGATACATTTCGCTGCTCCTCTGTGCGCTCTCTGCCGAAACTCTGTCCGTTTTATAATCAATCAGCACAATTTCGTCACCGTCAAAGAACAGACAATCCGCTATTCCCTGTACCATCACATCACCGCCGTTTTCATCCGCGGTCGGTTCTGCCTCTCTCGCCGGCACAAGCATATAAAAGTCAAATTCTCGGCGATAATCATTTGCGGCTTTAAGCCGCATGCCGAGCGGCGATGAAAAAAATCCCGCTATTGCATCGGTATCGACCGCGTTTCTCTGGGTTTCGGTTATCATTCCCGATTTTGTCATATCGTCCACTTGTTTTATAACATCATCGCTGTTATCAGTGCGGTGTATGTCTATATGCTGCATAACATAATGCGTAACCGTTCCACGCTCTGCCGCGTTTATCTCGTCCGTGTTATATACAAGTCCGCTTTTTGGACTTATAAGATTTACCGAATATTCTTCCTCGGGCATTTGGCGGCGTTTCAGTTCGCTTACCGATAATTTCAGCGGCAGCATTGCCGCTCCGTTATGATTATATCTGAAATTAAGCATTTCGATCAAATCATCGGAATCATCCGCCGCACTTTCGGAATTTATCTCACCTTGTATTTCCGATGTTTCAATATGTTTATCCGAACCGCCGCAATAATATTCATCCAAAACCTCATCCATTGCCTTTGAATCATATACAATATACTCACCCAAACAATCGGCATGCGGCACAACATCCAACCTCTCGGCGCTTTCACGGAAAAGCTTTCCGTCGTGATGCGCAAGCATCGCACCCCATACCCAATCGCGCATATTTGCCGCCGCAAGAGTGGAATCGCTTTGCATTCTGTTGTCCTTGTCAAACATTGCGTTTTTCCACGCCGCTCCGGCAATCCTTGTTATACTTGCCGAAATAATAAGCTTTTCTTTCGCCCTCGTCATTGCCACATACAAAAGTCTCATTCTTTCGGCATATAATGCGCGGCAAAGCTCGGCGGCAATCAGCTCTTTTTGGGGCATACGATACATTATTCTCTGTCTTGTATCGACATAATCCGCCGCAAGCCCCAATTCCGCATCCCAAATCACGCGCTTGGACGTGTCGCTTTTATTTATTCGCTTGTCTGTGCCGAACAACAGGACAATCGGAAATTCCAGTCCTTTTGATTTATGAATCGTCATAACCGTTACCGTATTGTTAAAATCTGCCGACTTGTTGGCAGGGCTTAAATCCTTTTTGCTCTCGCGCAGTCTTTCTATGTATTGAGTAAAGTTAAACAATCCCGTCAAAACACCCTGTTCAAAATCGGAACAGCGTTTTTGCAAAAGTTTTAGGTTTGCACAGCGCAGCTCTCCGTCAGACATTGCCGACACGATTGACATATAATCAAGGTCATAACATATTTTGTGCACAAGCTCATCAACACCCATATATTTGGAACATTTTCTGAGTTCGGTCAGAACCCTTACGAACTTTGCCGCTTTTTCATTATCCTCCGCCGCTTTTTCGACCGCCGCATAATACCGCACATCTTTTGCACAAGCGCGGATTTCCGCAAGCTCGTTTGCACCGAACCTGAATATCGGCGAGCGCATAACCGCCAACAGCGGAATGTCCTGCAGGGGGTTGTCTATTATCTGTAAAAAAGCGAGAACCGTTGCGACCTCGGTCGAATCGAGATAATGGCTGCTTTTTTCACAAAAACAGGATATTCCGACTTCGTTCAACGCCTGTTCGACACACAAACATTCGTCCCACCCCGATGCAAGAACCGCAATATCACCGAACCGCGCCGCTCTCAGCTCGCCGCTTTCGCTGTCCGTAACCATAATCCCATCATCGCGAACAAGCCGAATTATGCGCTCTGCCGCATATTTTGCCTCTTGTTCATGCGCGGAAATCTTCTGATGTGTTACGGGGTCTGTTTCCGTTTCGGTCGCGTCATTTATTAATATTTCCGTCCGATAATCCGCATCGCGAACGCCTTCGGGATAGTTTGCGCCGAGAATCAGGTATTCATCCTCTGTATAATCTATGCCGCCCGTGCGGCGATTCATTATTTCAGAAAAAATATGGTTGACCGAATCGACAACCTCGCGGCGGCTGCGGAAGTTCTTAAACAGCTTTATCAGCCGTCCGCCGTTTCCGTCCGAGTATTCGTCATAAAGCCGCATGAATATTGACGGGTCGGCGTTTCTGAATTTATATATGCTCTGTTTGACATCGCCGACCATAAACATATTTCCGCTCGGTTTTGATATATGACTGAATATCTCGAATTGCAGGGCGTTTGTGTCCTGAAATTCGTCAAGCAAAATTTCATAATAATGCTCTCTCAGCTTTGCGCACAGCGGCGTTTCTCTGCCCTTTTCATCGCAAATCAACTTTAAAAGCTCGTGTTCCAAATCACTGAAATCAATAACCGAACGTTCAAGTTTATACCTGCGGTGGGTTTTCTCCGTCAGCCTTACAATGTTGCACAGAGCGTTCACCATAGCCGATGATTTTGACAGCCTCAGCATATTTTCCGCGTCAAACGCGGTAATCAAAGTCTTGGCATATTTTAATCTGCCGCCTATAACATTCTTCCTGTAAAAATCAAGTTTTGTCCTTATGTCAGCCACCGCATCGTTTACCCTCGCCGCATTCGGAAGTTTAAAATCGCCGATAAGCCGACACAGCCTTTTAAAATCCTCGGTTTTGTCAAGATTGAGATTATCGTATACATCGCAAAAGCTGTGCAAAAGGTTAAAGTAATAAATATACTGTTTGTTATCGTGCGGAATCTCCTCTTCATCGAGCAATTCGACAAGGTTTTTCATCACATTCGATATTTCCTCGGCACAGCCGCAAATCTCACGCTTTACGGGCATAAACCAATCCGAATTTTGTATATCCCCGAAAGTTTTAATGCCACCCCTGTAAGTTCCGCGCACCTTGCGGAACCATCGTTTAGGATATGCAAGGCTTTGAGTAAAATCGTACAGCTTTAATATAATCTCGCGCAGCTCTTTATCATTTTGCACGCCACAGCTCAGCACAAGCTCTCTGAACCCGTTCTTTTTATCGATTCGGCGATAATATTCCTCCAACACATCATCGAGCGCACGATTTTTGAGTATATCGTTTTCTGTTTCATCGGTTATAATAGAATAATCCGACGGCAAATCGGTAAGATGCGCGTTATTGCCGATTATACGGCTGCAAAACGAATGGATTGTTGATATACACGCCGAATTGACTTTTACGCTCTGTTCTCTCAGCCAATCATTATCGGGAAATTCGGCAAGTTTTTTATCGATTGCGGCAGCAATCTTTCTTTTCATCTCGGCCGCCGCGGCGGAGGTAAATGTCAATACCAAAAGCCTGTCCACCGAAACGGGGTTTTTGGTATCACAAATCATACGAATAATGCGTTCGACCAAAACCGCCGTCTTTCCGCTGCCTGCCGCGGCGGCAACGAGTATGTTACAGCCGTGCGTTTCAATCGCCGCTGTTTGTTCCTTTGTCCAATTTACCGACCCCGCCATAAAAATCTCCTTATCCGCCGCTTTAACAACCCTCCGCAGCCTTATTAATTTCTATCTTAAAATCAATATCAAATATTTTTTCAAAATCAAAAATGTATTTATATACATATATTCAAGTATAATTATATCACATTGTTTCAAATTCGTCAATGATTTATGCGGATGTTCGGGCGGCGGCAGATTTTTTGAAATTGCCGTCCGAGAAAATTTTTTGTTTGTTTTTAAATCAAAAACCCGATACACAGGCGTTATATCCTGTGTATCGGGTTTTTCGTTTTATTCTTGATTAATCCGCAAACATCGGTGTTGAGAGGTATCTGTCACCTGTGTCGGGCAAGAGGGCAACTATAACCTTGCCCTTATTCTCAGGGCGTTTGGCAAGCTCTGTTGCCGCAAATACCGCCGCGCCCGATGAAATTCCCACAAGCAAGCCCTCTTTTCTTGCAAGGGTTCTGCCTGTTTCGAACGCGTCCTCGTTTTCAACCGCTATTATCTCATCATAAACATCGGTATCGAGCGTATCGGGAACAAATCCCGCTCCGATTCCCTGAATCTTATGCGGTCCTGCCGTACCCTTTGAAAGCACGGGCGAACCTGCCGGTTCAACGGCAACAACCTTTACGTCCGGGTTCTTCGACTTTAAGTATTCGCCAACGCCCGAAACGGTTCCGCCCGTACCAACACCGGCAACAAATATGTCAACCTTGCCGTCCGTATCCTCCCATATCTCGGGGCCTGTTGTCTTTTTGTGGGTTTCGGGGTTTGCCGGGTTCACGAACTGACCCGGGATAAAGCCGCCCGGGGTTGAATCCGCAAGTTCTTGCGCTTTTGCGATTGCACCCTTCATACCCTTTGCTCCATCGGTCAGAACAAGCTCTGCGCCGTATGCTTTTAAAAGGTTTCTGCGTTCAACACTCATTGTTTCGGGCATTGTCAGAATAATTTTATATCCCTTTGCCGCCGCAACCGCCGCAAGGCCTATGCCCGTGTTTCCGCTTGTCGGTTCGATAATGACCGCACCGGGCTTTAACAAGCCTTTTTCTTCGGCATCGGTAATCATCGCATACGCAATCCTGTCTTTTACGCTTCCGGCAGGGTTAAGATACTCGAGCTTTGCCAAGATGTCCGCACCGAGTTCCTTTTCTTTTTGATAGTTTGTCAATTTCAAAAGCGGTGTTCCGCCGATTAAATCCGTAATTTTTTCATATACTTTCATAATTAATTCTCCTTATCCGCCTTGCAGCATAAATTTTAATATAGTTTTTAATCATCGTGTTTTGTTATAAATCCGAATCGTCAACATCGTCCGTCTTTAAGATTAATAAGCTCACCTATTGTCATAAATAGCACCTCGGTTTTCAAAATACATATTACCTATCTGATTTATAGGTATTATAACACCACATTTCAAAAATGTCAATACTTTTTTGAAAAAATTTTGAAATTTTTACAAAAAACTTATTTCCGCATAAAACAAATACGGTTTGACCCTCGGCAAGCCGTATTTGTTTTATAAAATTATTTCTCAATCTTTTTAACGGGAATCCAAATCTCGCTGTGATAATTCTCATCTAAAGTTCCGTTCGGGTACTTTGTCGGGTCGTCATACACCTCTATGCAATAGCCCGCGGCAAACTCATACTCTCTAATCGCCGGAAGCCATTCGGAGAATATCTTTAAATTGACATCCTGCAACGCCTTTGGCATAGGGCCGTCACACGAGAACATCGCCCACTCAAACGCGAGAATCGTGCGTTTTTCAAATCCCTGCGGAATCTCGGCGTTCGGGTCACAATCATCGGCAATAAGATATTCAAAATCCTTGCCGCCCATTTGCGCGTCAATATTCACACCGAACTTTCCGCAAACATACTTGCCCTTGCCCGACTTAAAATGTTCCTGCCGGAACATCGGGATTTTTACCTTGCAATCCTCATAATCGAACCGTTTTGCCATATTTTGTCCGAATTTCTAAAGAGCGGAATTTATATCCTCTGCATACCGAACCGTTTCCATCGCGTCTTTTGCATATTTATCCGCACCGATGCTGTCGGCATAATCTTGTGTCAAGACCGCTCCGCCGACAACGATTTTGCACCACGGCGCGGCATCGCGCAGCAGCTTTATCGTCTGTTCCATTGCCGGGACGGTGGTCGTCATAAGCACGCTCAACCCTGCAAGCGGTGCATGATTTTGCACAACCGCATCGACAACGGTTTGCGGCGGCACGTCCTTACCCAAATCGAGAACGTCAAACCCATAGTTTTCGAGCAAGAGCTTGACTATATTCTTGCCTATATCGTGAATGTCGCCGTGAACGGTCGCAATCACAAACTTGCATTTTACGCCTGTATTCGATTTATCCGAAAGCATTCTGCCTTTTATAATCTCAAACGCCTCTGATGCCGCCTCGGCGCTCATCAAAAGCTGCGGCAGGTACACACGCTTTTCTTCAAAGCCCTTACCCACCTTATCGAGGGCGGGAATAATACACCCGTTCACGATTTCAAGTGGTTCATCCGTCTTTAAAAGCTCGGCGGTAAGCTCTGCCGCACGGTCTTTCAAACCCGACGATACCGCGTTTTGAAGCTCGGTCTTGGAATCACCCTCGCTGACCGCCGCCTTTTTTTGCGGCTCGCCGACGCTTGTCATAAACTTTATATACTCCTCACAATTCTCATCCAGCGCGTGCAAGGCGAGATATGCGTGATAGGCTTTCATCATATCCTCCGAATACGGATTCATAATCGCCGCCGAAAGTCCGTTTTCGAGCGCGGACAGATAAAATCCGCTGTTCAGCGCGTCTCTTGACGGAAGTCCGAACGACACGTTTGATATACCAAGCGAAGTATTGCACCCGAGTTTCTCTTTTATCAGTCTCAAAGCCGCAACGGAGGTCATTGCCGCGGTCGGCTCGGCACTCACCGTCATTGCAAGAGTGTCAAACACAAATTCGCGGCGGTCGATTCCATATTCCTCCGCCACCTTTAAAATTCGCTTCGCAATTTCAAGTCTGCCCTCGGCGGTCTTTGGAATACCGTCCTCATCCAGAGTCAGCGCGACAACAACGCCGCCGTATTTTTTCACAAGCGGGAAAACTGCTCTCATACTCTTTTCGTTGCCGTTGACCGAGTTAATCATTGCCTTTCCGTTATACCGCCGCAAAGCCGCCGCCATTGCGTCCGCATCGGCAGTATCGATTTGCAAGGGCAGGTCAATAATCGCCTGTATCTCACATACCGCGGTTTTGAGCATTTCAACCTCATCTATCTCCGGCAAGCCGACATTTACATCGAGAACGTGAACGCCGCGCTCTTGCTGGGCGATTCCCTCACGCAAAATATAGCCTATATCATTTTCTTTAAGAGCCTGTTTAAATCGCTTTTTTCCCGTTGGGTTGATTCTCTCGCCTATTAAAATCGGGCGCTTTCCGAACTCAACCGTATGCGTGTATGACGAAATCACGGTTATATCTTTTTTGTCAACGGGCTTTGGTTTCAGGTTAGCCGTCTTGTCAACGACCGCCCCGATGAACTGCGGCGTTGTGCCACAACATCCGCCGACAATTCTCACGCCGTTTTTAACCTGTTTTTGTACCTCATCGGCGAACTCGTCCGCACCGACATCATACACGGTCTTTCCGTCCACACTTTTGGGCAAGCCTGCGTTCGGCTTCATCAGGACGGGAATGGACGCGACCGACAAAAGCGCATCCATTACGCCGCCGAGCTGTTTCGGTCCGACCGAACAGTTCGCGCCGATTGCATCCGCACCCATGCCCTCCGCAAGTGCCGCCATTGCTTGGGGCGACGCGCCCGTCATAAGCTTTCCGTCCTCGCCGTAGGCATTCGAAACAAACACCGGCAAGCCGCTGTTTTCTTTCGCCGCAAGCAGAGCCGCCTTTGTTTCATAGCTGTCATTCATCGTCTCTATAAAAATAAGCTCCGCACCGAACTCAACGCCGAGCCGAACCGTCTCGGCAAAGCATTCAACCGCGTCCTCAAAATCAAAATCGCCATAGGGTTTAAGCAGCCGCCCTGTCGGTCCGATGTCAAGCGCAATATACTTCGGCTGTTTGCCGACCGATGCCGCTCTTGCCGCATTGGCGTTATCGAACGCCGCGGACACAACCTCTCTGAGCCGCTCGCGGCTGAATTTAAGGCTGTTTGCGCCGAATGTATTGGTGTTTATTACATTACTGCCGGCATCAAAATACGCCGTGTGTATTTTTTGAATTACCTCGGGATGCGAAACGTTCCAGTCCTCGGGCAGCTCGCCCGGTTTTATACCCTCACCGTGCAGCATTGTTCCGAAACCGCCGTCAAGATAAAGTATGTTATCTTTCATATAATCCAAAATATTAATCTGCCGCATGGCTATCACCCCTGTATAATTTATACGCCGCGGTTTTCGTCGGCGCTCTGTCTGAATGCGCAATCCGTCTTTTGACAGTTTTCGCACTTGTGTTCTTTTATATTCATTTTTGAATCGTTATCCGAATCCTCGGGCGAAACCCCGATTATTGCCGTCACCGACTTTGACGGCGACATCAGCATACTCTCATTCAGAGTCAAGCCTATCTTTCTCGGGCAGTCAAGCGCAGCGAAAATCTCGCGCTGTGCCGAAATCGGAAAGTCGCCGTAACCGGCGCTGAACCGATTATGCAAAGTAAGCCCCGACCGCGCCTTTTCACGCGCCATATCGTCACAGAACGCGTCACATAAAGCCTCGGTGCGTTCCGCGCCTATCGCCTGAAATATGACCGCCCGACCGGGTGAAGTAACGCCATACTTGGCGATAAGCCTGTCAATCCCGATGCCGACCGTTGCCGCAAAAAGTATTATACCACAGCATCCGTCAAGATTCTTTTTAAGCCCTCGGCTCGCCGTCTTTATAAAACCGAGGTCGATTATATCGCCGTCAAAGCTTATCGCGAACTCGCGCAAACATACTTTATATATAAGCTTGTCCGACACCTCGCCGATACAATCTTTTATAAGTCCGTCAATGTTGGCATTTTCAGCCGTTTTGGGCATCCCCGAATAGCGGCGTATCTCGCCGATGTCAAACGGCGGCGGTTCATAGACCCTTGTGTATACCACGTCACATCACTTCTTTCCTATAATATGTGAAAGGTTCTCATAAATATGTTTGGCAACATACGGCTTGTTCATCGAATAAACGTGAACGTTTGTGACGTTGTTTGCATAAAGGTCGATTATCTGGTCGGTTGCATACGCAATCCCGGCTTGCATCATCGCGTCGGGGTCATTGCCGAATTTATCGACAAGGCTCTTGAACCTCTGGGGCATAAATGACCCCGAAAGCTCAATTGCGCGCTTGACCTGATTCGCGTTCGTAATCGGCATAATTCCGGCAACCACGGGAACACATATCCCTGCCTCGCGTATTTTATATAAAAAGTTATATAACAAATTGTTATCAAAAAACATCTGTGTAGTAAGAAAGTCGCACCCGGCGTCAACCTTTTCTTTAAGATACTTTATATCCTCTTTTTGATTCACGCTTTCGGGGTGAACCTCGGGATAACACGCGCCGCCGATACAAAAATCCGCACCGCTGTCTTTAAGCTCGCGCACGAGGTCAACCGCGTGACGATAATCCCAATTGCTGCGGTCGCTCTCTTTAAGCTCATCGGTCAGGTCACCGCGCAGAGCCATAACGTTTTGAATCCCGGCGGCACGGATTTTTTCTATCATATTATGTACCGTATCGCGCGTTGACGAAACACAGGTCAAATGCGCCAATGACGGCACGCCGCAGCTCTCTTTTATATCCTTTGCAATATCAAGCGTGAACTTGCTCGTTCCGCCGCCCGCGCCATAGGTAACGCTTATAAAAGACGGTTTCAGCCGCGCAATTTCCTCCGCCGCACCCTTTACGCTTTCAAAAGCGGTGTCGGTCTTTGGCGGAAAGACCTCAAACGACAGCGAAAGTTCATCCGAACACAGTACATCGATAAGTTTCATTGTGTATTTCTCCGTTCCGATACATTTTGATTTTAATTCTGATTAAGTAATTGCCGAATTACGGCATATATTAAAGATTATTATATCACAGAAACGGCATATTTTCAATAAAACTTTTGTCTTTTTTCATATTAATAAAAGGATTATGTTTGTGCATATAGCCGAATTTGTCAAAATATACAATATTTGAACGAATGCAATTGACATTTTAAAAACAATGTAGTATAATTTTAATGTAAAAAATTTCTTTTTAAATTTTTTTATAAAAAGCTGTAACATTTTGACGTTTTTATGACTATATACTTATGTGTCAAAAAACAAAACAAAGGTTCGGCTTTATCCACAGGTATCAAACCGACGGGACAAAAATCGATTCAAATATGAATCATAAGGTTTTTTCTGTGGCACGGCGGCGGACTTGCTTTAAAATCCGCGTGCCGAAAAGACAAGAGGACAGGAAAAAGCCGAGGGCAAAGTCAGGCAACCCCGTAAAAATACAGGTTGACGGTCTCAACCCCAATAACTTTTCAATTGCAAAATAAATTAGCTCTCTAACTTAAATTTACCGTATAATAAAACGCAGCATTTCGAAAATGAAATGCTGCGTTTTATATTACTTTCACTCAAATATCATAGACCTTTTTTCGTCTTTATTCTGTACATTCATCATGCACTCTTCATCTCCAACCTGAGTCTGTCGGCAATCATCGCGATAAACTCAGAATTGGTCGGTTTCCCTTTTGAATTTGCGATTGTGTAACCAAAGAATGAATTTAAAACCTCTGTATCACCTCTGTCCCAAGCAACTTCAATCGCATGGCGAATTGCTCGCTCAACTCTGCTCGGGGTGGTATTAAAGTCCTTTGCCACTGTCGGATATAATTCTTTCGTTATTGAATTAATTATATCCAAGTCATCGATAACCATCATAATCGCGTGCCTCAAATACTGATAGCCCTTGATATGTGCCGGGATTCCTATTTCGTGAATTATGTTCGTAACCATCATTTCGACATCGGGTGCCGTTCTTTTCTTAACCGTTGTAAGATTCATACCGCTGTCCGCTTCGTTCTGCTCGTCTTCGTCATCCAAAAACATTCTTAGCCTTTCCACAAGACACTCGGGATCTAACGGTTTTTGCATATAATACGATGCGCCCTTATTAACACAATTTGCCGCAATTTTGTCTCCCTTCATCGATGACACAACCACAAATATCGGTGCATTCTGATTCTCATTCGGGTTTACTCTCTCTAAAACCCCGATTCCGTCAACGTTCGGCATATTCACATTCATAATTACCGCGTCGGGAGTCGATAATCTTATCATATCGAGGACCTCTCTGCCGTCTGCCAATGTTGCCAACAGTTCGAAATCGTTGTTTTGTCTGATTGCCCGCCCGATTGCATCAGCAAATATGGGATCGTCATCCGCAACAATCACCTTATACTTTTTAATGCCGCCGATTTTTGAGTTGTTAAAGTTTGAATTCTTCATTCCATTTTTTCTCCCTATGATATTTAGTAAAAATTTTTTTCAACTGTAAAATTAAAAATATCTTTAATTAAATGTTTGTTTATTTTAAAACAGCAACAACCCTTGAACATTTTTAACTTTGCAATCGCTTGTTTAACACTGACGTTATTATACACCATATTTACAAATTTTGTCAATAGGTTTTTCTAAGAAAATTTCCATTTTCTACCACTTTATTTTACCAAATTTTCACAAAATTGCAACAAATTTGTAATATTTCCGTCAGTTTCGATATATACCGACTTTATTCTACAGAAAATTGGCTGACAACATTCCGCTAATCTCGGTATAATTTTATCCCCTTGTTTCACCATTTCAGGCTACATTTCGGCAATATCATCGTGTTCCAGAACCGTTACGCCGCCGTCGGAGAGTTTTTCCTCCGCAAGTTCGGGGTTGTCGGTTCGAATGGCAATAACCGATGAATTTTTTAATTTTTCGCCGAATGCATACATATATTCAACCGAAATTTTATTATCGCTGAGCACCGCAAAAGTTTTCATAAGCGCACCCGGCTCATCATTTACCGCCACCGCAAGAACATTACAGATACGAACGATAACGCCGTTTTCGTTTAACGCTTCTTTTGCCGCCTCGGCATTGCTCACAACCATACGGATTATTCCGAACTCGGTTGTGTCCGCAAGCGACAGAGCCTTTATATCAATATTTTTTTCCGCCAAAGCCTGAAGGACTTCCATAAGCCTTCCCGGCTTATTCTCTATAAATACCGAAAGCTGTTTTACCATTATAATCTCCTCCTTTAATCGTGCAGGTTTCTGTTATCTATAACACGCTTTGCTTTGCCCTCGCTTCTGGCGATGGTTTTCGGGTTCACAAGGTGAACCTTTGCTCCTATTCCGAGAACACTGCGCAAATCCGAAACAATCTTCTTTTCGATTTTTTCAATCGACTTGACATCATCGGCAAAAAGTTTTTCCGTCATTTCAACGTTGATGTCCAAAGTGTCCGTGTTGTTTTCTCTGCCTACTATAATCTGATAATTCGGCGTTACGCCCTTGCCGATTTTCAAAAGAACCTCTTCTATCTGTGACGGAAAGACGTTTACGCCTCGGATTATCATCATATCGTCACTTCTGCCGGTCGGCTTGTTCATTCTGACAAAGGTTCTTCCGCATTCGCACTGTTCATAATTGAGCGAACAAATATCCCTTGTTCTGTATCTGATAACGGGGAATCCCTCTTTGGTAAGGGTTGTGAAAACAAGCTCGCCTTGTGCGCCCTCGGGCAGAACCTCACCCGTGTCGGGGTCGATTATCTCGGGGACAAACATATCCTCGTTGACGTGCATACCGTTTTGACATTCACATTCAAAGCTCACGCCCGGCCCCATAATTTCGGATAAGCCGTACACGTCAAAAGCCTTTATCCCGAGTGAATTCTCAATCGCATGGCGCATATCCTCTGTCCACGGCTCTGCGCCGAAAACGCCCGATTTAAGCTTAATTTTGTCACGCAGCCCCGCCTCGGCTATTGCTTCGGCAAGATACATTGAGTATGACGGCGTACAGCACAAAACCGTTGTGCCGAAATCAACCATTGTCTGAATCTGACGCGCCGTGTTGCCCGATGAAGTCGGGACAACGGTTGCGCCGATTCTCTCCGCCCCGGCGTGTGCGCCGAGACCGCCCGTAAACAGTCCGTAACCGTATGATACCTGAACCACGTCATCATCGGTTGTGCCTGCGGCGGCGAGCTGGCGCGCCATACAATCCGCCCACATTTCGAGGTCGTGTCTTGTATAACCGACAACTATCTGCTTGCCCGTTGTTCCCGATGACGCGTGCGTGCGCACTATGTTTTTAAGCGGTTCGGCAAAAAGGCCGTAAGGATAATAATCTCTCAAATCCTGTTTGTACGAAAACGGCAGTTTTGACAAATCATCAATACTCTTTATGTCCTCAGGTTTTAATTTCTTTTCGTCCATACGCTTTCTGAAAAGTTCAACCCTGTCATACATTCGCGCTACCTGCCATACAAGGCGTTCACTTTGAATCCTTTTGATTTCTTCTCTCGGCATACATTCTGTCTCTTTTTGAAAGTAACCCATAAAATGCTATCTCCTGTCTTTTATTTTAAGTTATACCCAAGGTCAAAGGCTTTGAGGTTTGAATCCAAAAATTTTCCGGGAGTTGATGTCTTTATCGTCTCTACCCATTTTTCATACGGAATATGCGTGTTCCTTGCCATAACTCCGATAAGAACCACGTTGACCGACTTGACATTTCCTGCCTCTTTGGCATATTTCAGCGCGTCAATCGGAATAATATCCGCCTTTTTGCCAATCTTTTCGGCAATATCCTTTGGGTATTCCATTGCGCCGACTATAACCGGCATAGGGTCAATCTCTTGTGTGTTTACAATAATTTTTCCGCCTTTTTTCAGATAAGGAAGCGCACGATACGCCTCTAAAAGTTCAAACGCAAGGATAATGTCTGCCTCGCCCTTATCAATTATCGGCGAATATACTTTATCGCCGAACTTAACATATGTAACAACGCTTCCGCCCCTTTGGCTCATTCCATGAACCTCTGAAAGCTTAACGTCATACCCTTCACTGACTACCGTATTGCCAAGCACACGGCTTGCCAAAAGCGTTCCTTGTCCGCCGACACCGACTATCATAATATTCATACCGATTACTCTCCTTTCTCCATTGCACCGAACGGACATACGTTAAAGCATAAGCCACAGCCGTTGCACTGCGTTTCGTCTATCACTATTTTTTCGCCGTCAAAAGAAATTGCCGGACATCCGAGTTTCATACACATTCTGCACTTTTTGCAATTGTCGTTTATATGGCATTTGCCCGTATACTTTACACCTTTTAAAAGTGCGCAGGGGCGCTGTGCGATAATAACCGACGGTTCATCCTTTGCAACCTCGGCGGCAACAACCTTTTCAAAATTCTTAACATCGAACGGGTCGGCAACAACAACGCTCTTTACCCCGACCGACTTTGCAAGCTCAACAAGGTTCACCGGGTGTGTTTCTTCTTTTCTTATTGTGTATCCCGTTGTCGGGTTATCCTGATGCCCCGTCATTCCCGTAATAGAGTTGTCGAGAATGATAATTGTATTCGCGCCCTTGTTATACACTATGTCAACAAGCCCGGTTATGCCCGAATGCATAAATGTCGAATCACCGATAACCGAGACGAGTTTTTTGTTAAATTCTTTTCCTCTTGCCTTTGCCATACCGTGCGCCGCGCTTACCGACGCGCCCATACATATGGTGGTATCAACGCTTTCGAGCGGTGCAACCGCTCCGAGAGTGTAACAGCCTATATCGCCCGACACAACAAGTCCGAGCTTTTTGAGAACATAAAACGTTCCTCTGTGTGGACATCCGGGACACATAACCGGCGGACGAACGGGAATAACCTCGTCTATTTCCGCGCTTTCCGTTGCGGACTCGCCGAAAACCGCAGCCTTTATCATCGCCGGTGTATACTCGCCGAGCAACGTAAATTTTTCCTTGCCGATAACATTTATACCCAATGCTCGGCAATGATTTTCGATAAACGGGTCAAGTTCTTCTATTACATACACCTTGTCGCACTTTGCGGTGAAATCCTTAATCATCTTTTTCGGCATCGGATAAATCATACCGAGTTTAAGATAATTTACCCTGTCGCCCAACGCCTCTTTTGCGTACATATACGAAATCCCGGCGGTTATAACACCTATTTTGCTGCCGTTATCCTCTATCGTGTTAAACTCACAATTCTCGGCGAATTCTTCAAGGGCACGCATTCTGTCCTCGACCACAACGTGACGGGCAATCGCCTTTGCCGGCATCATAACATACTTGCTTATATCCTTTTTATAATCTTTAAGCTCATAATTCACGGGTTCGTGTTCTTCGACAAGACTCTGCGAATGCGAAACCCTTGTTGAAAGGCGAACAAACAGCGGTGTGTCGAATTTTTCGCTTAACTCAAACGCCGCCTTTGTAAAATCGCGGCATTCAGCCGAATCCGCAGGTTCAAGCATCGCAATTTTGGACGCCTCGGCGTAATGGCGCGAATCCTGTTCGTTCTGTGACGAATGCATTCCGGGGTCATCGGCAACACAAAATACCAATCCGCCGTTTACACCGGTATAACTCACGGTGAAAACAGGGTCAGCCATAACGTTAAGACCGACGTGTTTCATACATGACATCGCCCTCGCACCGCCAATCGACGCGCCTATCGCAACCTCAGCCGCAACCTTTTCATTCGGCGACCATTCCGCATATACATTATCATATTTAACAATATTTTCGGTTATCTCCGTACTCGGAGTCCCGGGGTAAGACGCAACCACGCCGACGCCCGCCTCAAAAGCGCCGCGCGCCACAGCCGCATTACCCAACATCAGCTTTTTCATTTCTGACCATTCCTTTCTTTATACCCTGTATTAATAATTATCAACCGCGCGCAAAAGGCGCGGTCTTTTTTTTAACCCATTCCTTATATAATACCAAAAAACGCGACAAATTTCAAGTCCTTTTACCGCGTTTTCGATAAAAAACCGTATTTTTCGGCAATTTGTATATCCTTTTAAAAACAGATAAAGGCAAACCCCGAAAATCGGGGCTTGCCGCTGTGTTTTAAACTTATCCCTTTATCTGACGTTCGACCAATCTTTCACCGCAATATATATCGCGGAGCTTCGGCTTTTCAATCTTGCCGGTCGGATTTCTCGGAACATCCGCAAATATAATCTTTCGCGGACGCTTGTATCTCGGAAGGTCAAGACAAAAATCGTTTACGTCCTCTTCCGTCAGAGACGCACCCTCTTTGACCTCGATTATCGCCGCGGTAATCTCGCCCAAACGCGCATCGGGAACGCCGATAACCGCAACGTCCTTGATTGCGTCATTTTTGCGCAAAAAGTCCTCAATCTGAACGGGGTAAATATTCTCGCCGCCCGAAATGATAACGTCTTTCTTTCTGTCTACAAGATAAATAAATCCGTCCTCATCCTCTTTTGCCATATCGCCCGTGAAAAGCCAGCCGTCACTCAAAACCTCGTCCGTTGCCTTTTCATCATTGAAATAGCAAAGCATAACACCCGGACCTTTGACCGCAAGCTCGCCGACTTCTCCGCGCGCAACATCGTTTCGGTTCTCGTCCACGATGCGAACCTCCCAGCCATAACCGGCTTTTCCGATTGCTCCGACCTTATGTATGTTGTCCACACCCAGGTGAACACATCCCGGTCCGATAGACTCGGACAAACCATAGTTTGTATCATATTTATGATTGGGAAAGTGTTTTTTCCAACGCTTAATAAGGCTCGGCGGAACGGGCTGTGCGCCGATATGCATAAGCCGCCATTGCGAAAGCGTATAATCCTCGAGGTTTATGTCACCTCTGTCGATTGCGTCCAATATATCCTGTGCCCACGGAACCAAAAGCCATACAATCGTGCATTTTTCTTCTGATACGGTTCTGATTATCCACTCGGGCTTAACGCCTTTGAGCAATACCGCCCTGCTGCCCGAGATAAGACTTCCGAACCAGTGCATTTTTGCACCCGTGTGATAAAGCGGCGGAATACAAAGGAAAACATCATCCTTTGTCTGTCCGTGGTGATTTTGTTCAACCCTCGCCGAATGAATAAGACTTCTGTGAGCATGGACAATTGCTTTCGGGAATCCCGTTGTACCCGATGAAAAATAGATTGCCGCCTCGTCATCCTCGGTGAGCTTAATATCAGGGGTTCTCGTTGAACAATATGTAACCAACCTGTCATAGCTCTCGGCAAATGTCGGGCAATCGTCACCGACATAGAATGTGTATTGCACGTTCTTTAAGCGGTTGCATATGGTTTCGACTCTGCCCGTAAATTCGGGGCCGAAAACCAAAACGTCCGCCTCGGCAAGCTCGACACAGTATTTTATTTCGTCCGCGGTATAGCGATAATTAAGCGGCACGGCGAGCGCACCCGTCTTTAATATTCCGAAATAAATCGGAAGCCATTCCAAGCAATTCATAAGCAGGATTGCAACCTTATCGCCCTTTTTGATGCCGCGGCTAAGCAGCAGATTTGCGAACCTGTTCGCCTTTTTGTTAAACTCTTTCCACGTTATTTCCGAGCGGAACACGTCTTTGTTGCTGCCCTCGATGAGAGCATATTCTTTCCACGTCAGCCTTTGCTTTTCTTCAAGCGGCGGATTAATCTCCACCAAAGCCACATCATCCGCAAATTCCTTTGCGTTTCTTTCGAGTAAGTCTGTAATAATCATTTTTCTTATCACCTTTCCGTATTTATATCCGTTTTAGTCTCCGAGTGATTCACTCTTGTGAACGCTTACCGTTTCTTCATAGCACGAAAATGCGTCATCCACAAACTTTGCGTCCGGAGCTTTTGTAAACAAGCTTACAACGGGAACGATAACGAGTCCGACAATCATCGCGAACGCGCCGCAGTTAATCGGCGATTGCAAAACAGCGGGCAATGTGCTTTTTGCAACCAGATTCCAAGCCATTATTCCAACGCCAAAGATAAACGAAACCCAAACGCTTGCCGCCGATGTTTTCTTGCTATACAGACCGAATATAAACGGCGCAAGAAACGCTCCGGCAAGTGCGCCCCACGAAATACCCATAAGCTGTGCAATAAATGTTGCGTTATTCATAAACTGGAATATCGCGATAACAACCGAGATTGCCACGAATACCAGAATCAAAATGCGCATACACAAAAGCTGTTTTTTATCGTCCATTTTCTTGATTATATGCCCTTTTATAAGGTCAAGCGTAAGCGTTGTACTCGATGTATGTACAAGTGACGCAAGAGTTGACATCGATGCCGAAAGAACGAGGATAATCACTATTCCGACAAGTATGTCGGGCAGGTTTTGGAGCATCGACGGTATGATTGCGTCATATCCGCCGACAGGGATTCCCTTTGCGCCGATTTCTATATCCGCAATCCTTCCGAATCCGCCGAGGAAGTAACATCCGCCGGCAACCACGATAGCGAATATTGTTGAAATAATCGTTCCTTTTTCAACCGCTTTTTCGTTGGATATGGCATAAAATTTCTGAACCATCTGCGGCAAGCCCCACGTTCCGAGCGAGGTTAAAATTACCACGCACAACAGTCCGAACGGGTCTGGGCCAAAGAACGAGGCGAACGCACCGGGCATATCCGACACCGAGGAATCGCTGACCTGAGCCAGCTGTGACAATGATGCCATAAAGCCGCCCTTGCCCGATAAAACCGCCGCGATTACCGCAACGATTCCGATAAGCATAACGATACCTTGAATAAAGTCGTTCACCGCTGTTGCGACAAGACCGCCGGCAATAACATATATCGCCGTCAGAATCGCCATTGCGAGTATACATACTCTGTAATCGATATTGAACGCCATTGCGAAAAGACGCGAAAGTCCGTTATAGAGCGATGCGGTGTACGGAATAAGAAACACGAACACAATGATTGACGCACCGATTTTAAGAGCATTGCTCTTGTATCTTTCACCAAAGAACTGCGGCATCGTTGCCGAGTTTAAGTGCTGAGTCATAAGCCTTGTTCTTCTTCCGAGTACACGCCAAGCAAGCAGAGAGCCGAGAAAAGCGTTTCCGAGACCTATCCACGTTGACGCAATGCCGAACTTCCAGCCGAACTGACCTGCGTATCCGATAAATATAACCGCCGAAAAGTACGATGTTCCATAAGCGAAAGCAGTGAGCCACGGGCCAACGGATCTGCCGCCCAGAACAAAACCGTTGACATCCGTTGCGTGCTTTCTGCAATTAATTCCCACGCCGAGCATTACGGCGAAGAATAAAACAAGCATAACAATTTTTACTGTCATTTTAAACCAATCCTTTCTTTAAATAAGGGCATCGGCTTTGGTTTTTAACCCGATACTCTTTTAAATTTTGCGCAAACACCGTGTTTAAACGGTGTTTGTTGAGGACAGATTTAATTTCCGACAGCTGTTTCAGACATTAAAAAACGCCCTCATAAATAAATATGAGGGCGACTAAAATCGCGGTACCACCTCATTTTATCATCTCCTCACAGAGATGACCTTTACGAGTACAGTCCGGGTGATGCCGAATATCGGCAATACTTATACTCTCTTGCTGTAACGGGCAATCCCGTCGCAGCCTACTCGCCAAAACTTTCGGTGCGCAGCTCTCGGAATGTATTCGAATAAATCCGTTCTGCTGTCTCACAGCGACCGACAGCTCTCTCTGAGAACCGCGAAATATCCTACTTGTTTCCGGTCATAGCCTTTAATCTACATTTTTCGCATTTACAAAATATAAATGCTATGTTAAAGATTATACTCCTTTTGGTTTCATTTGTCAAGAGTTTTTTCAAGAAATTTTTCTGCAATTGCCAAACATATGTTACATCAACATAAAAAAGTAATATATAGTTTTCTTTAACACCCCTGATTATTTGCAAAGCATATTCATCGGAATGTCATTATAACACCTACAATGCCAATAATTAAAATAATCAAAGACCATTGAAAACTCAAGACAAAGACGGTGCATTGCCATATCCTAACGTCAACAGAATACCAATCAAAATCAACGCTATTCCTCGTAATTGCTTTTCATATATTCAAACTTCTTTGTTAAATTCGTATTTCCTGAGAATTCTTTCAAATATCAAGCATATGGTAATGCCAACAATACCCAGAATAAACATAACAAGAGCAGCGCCGGAACCTTTTCCCACTCCAAATATTCTTGCCAACAATCCATTAGGATTTGTGTGTGCCATCCATGGCTCACAAATTCTATCCACCATGAATCCGCCGGCAAAAGTACCAATGGGAATGGTAAAAAACTGCATTGTGTTCCTACAGGAATAAACTCGTCCCTGCAATTCCGTTGGGATAGTATTGCGAAGAATCACATCGAGGTTGGCACTCATTATGGGAACAACCGACCACCCAATGATTTGAGCAATACACCACCATATTGGCGTCCGTGTAAATGCAAGAATGAAATTTTCTGTACCCAGAGAAAACAACATTGTCAGGAAAATAACCCGAATACGGTTTTTAGGTGAAGGAAGTATAGTTGCCGCTAAACTTCCCATTAGCGTTGCGATTCCGGCGCACGACATAACGATACCTAACACTGCTTTTCCACCATTTTCACGAGAAAGCACATATGGAGAAAGCACTGCGCCAAACGCAGAAGCTACAAAGTTTACTCCTGCAAGAAACAGTATCAGCCAAAGGATTAACCCATTTTGACGCAAATAAGACAGACCGGCTTTTGCGCTCGATAAAACTGTCTCCTTTGAACCGTCTAAACGTTGCGTTTCCAATGATGGAATATGCACACAGAACGCCAACGCCACAAAAGCTACAATAAAGGTCACAAGATCCACGCCGATTACTCCGTCCATCCCTACAACCGCATAAATTGATGTTGCAATTACAGGATGTAAAATCGTGACAAGTGAGTTTGAAAACGAGCGTAGACCGCTTGTCCTTTGATATTGCTCTTTAGGTATAATTAGTGTCATTGTTACTTCGCCGGCTGGTTGCTGTACCGTATTCATCAGACCATTCACCACATTCAATACATACATATGAATGGGTAACAACGAATTCGTTTTTAATAAAACAAGAACCAGCACAGAACAACCGGCAGCGAATGTATCGCAGACAAGCATTGTTCGTTTTTTATCCCATCGATCAGAAAGAGCTCCGGCAAAAATGCTCATCAATACATATGGTGTATAGGAACATATGGACAAAAGCGCTGTTTGCAAAGCCGAACCGGTCTTTTCGTATAACCATAATGTCAGTGCGAAACCTGTCATGGCACTGCCAAGCTGGGAAAGAGACTGTGTTGACCATAGGATTAAAAATGTTTTCAATTGTTTATAGTTATTCTTCATTTTGATTTTGCTCCTTTGATTTATTGTCGTTTATCAAAATTGCAAAATCTGAGGATGGGGGATTAAATCTCATTTCGCTCCATACAGTATCCTCAAACCTTGCATGGAGCAAAAACAATCGCTAAAAACATAGCTGCCTCCTATCACCTTTCGAATTTGTCGAACAGTCGCCTGTTCAACACCATACATTATACACTCGAATTGTGAAAAAGTCAACCACAAACAGAGATTTGTTAGTGTCAAGTAAAAGTTGGCAAAATTTTTCAAGTTTTCGAACAAGTTCGTGCGCACGGGCGGATTTTACCGAAATTCGCAAATTCTTAACTCATTCAAAAACCGTGTCAAAAATTTGATTTACTCGTATATAATATGTATAAACGCCGTTTTCCAAAGAAAAACTATCATAATAAAAGAAATATTTTTAGGTTAATTTACGATTGCATCGTAAATTAACCTTGACTTTTATATATAATTAACATATATTATCCCCGTTTGGATGATGTGATTTGTTTGTTTTAAT
>OGOV01000149.1_pt1 | contig 73464 bp, 89 predicted proteins | sample 1552711 | NCBI WGS metagenome assembly OGOV01 (sample SAMEA2580216, study PRJEB22360) | human gut metagenome | biome: human gut; feature: human-associated habitat; material: faeces | place: Denmark | collected 2008/2010 | reverse complement strand
AATTCATTCAAATCTTTGGTGTAGGTAATAGCCAATCCAAAGGTATGAAAGAAAGCTTTCCCAGAATCGTAGTAGAATCCGAAGGATTCGCTCCCGGAGGTATAGGTTTAAATCGATTTCACAGAGAGAAACAAGGAAATAAAGGTTATGTGGTTAGTGAAACTCCTTTCGAGGCAATTGACCAATATATAAATGTAAGGTTAGTTTCCAAAAACTCAGAAGATCAACGATTACTAAACCTTATCATGAATTCCTCAATCCCTCAGAGAGGTTATTTAAAACCCTATATTTATGAGAAGGCTCCATTCGATGGAAACATTTTTGTAATTGCTTCTAATTTCTATGATAATTCGAATGATGAAAGAGGGATCATAGAAAAGGTATATACTTGGGAAATCCAAGATACCTTACTTCAGCCACCAGTTGAAGTTGGTAGTGAAACACCGATTAATGAAATTAACGTTGATATCTTTAATCAGGATACAGAACAACCACTTAAGGATAACATACACATTCCATAGTCGAAACTCAGATTAGGAGGAAGGAGGTGATGAATCATTTCATTTCTCCTTCCTTTTTTTGTTTATATCGAAACATTCTTTAATCTCTAATTATTAACAATATGCCTACAAGTCCTAAAGTTGACTTCACAGTCATTAACAACAATGTTGCAAGCATTACTCCTAACAATGGTATTGGATTTGTCCTTGCAAGAACAACTAAGGGCCCATTCTTTGATGCTTCAAAGATAATCAAGAGCCCTGCTCAATTTGCAGAGGTATTTGGTTCCGAGGTAGTTCCCGATGGTTCCATTTCAAACATTTCTCGTGCATTAAGCATGGGAGGACAACTTCGAATCTGTCGTATTGGTCACTTAAACCAGGGTAAAGTAGATGCAGTAAAGGGTACAGTGCTTGCTGGTAAGGTTTCTGGCAATGCCTATATTTCGGATACTGGTGAAACATTGAACCTGGAATTAACCGGATTCGATGCAAAGGTTATCACTATCCAGCTCAAACTTGAAACAAAGGAGTATGGGGGGGATATCCAAAGTACTAACGGTAAATTTATGGTTGTGTTTACACAAGTAGGAAATCGAGTAATTTCTAGCTTGTATAATACGAATGCTAAAGATAACCTTACTTCTGCATTCCTGGTAAATACCAATCCAGTACTTTCTTACAAGAATGGTGATGGTACTCATCCAATCTTTATCGATACAGCTCTTTTCAAGAACTTCTTAACCGCAGACCCATATTTCGATGTAACAATCACAAAAGTATTAGTGGGCTCTGATACTTCCCAGGATTACTCAACAGTCCAGGATGTGATTAATCTTTTGAATGATGCTCAAAAGGTAAATAACACTGCTCTTGCTATCAAGAGTACAAATGTAGTTCCAATAACATTGGGTGCTGATAAACCATTGTATTACCTTGGTACAGTAGGTAATGCCGGTACTACTCCAGTGGCTACAGACTGGGTTCAGGGATTCGAAGTTATGAAGGATTACTCAGACTTCTATATGTTCTTCGCTTCTCACATCCATCAGCATTTATCAGAAGCTCAAGCTGTACATCAGGCTGGGTATTCCGCTGCTGATTTAACCAAGAATGCTACCTATGCTATCGAAATCCCAAAAGTAAACACAACAAAGGCTACGATCTTAAAGGCAAAACAGGATATAGGGATCAATTCTGAACATGTTGCCTATTTCGCTGGAGGTCTGAGATTGTATAACCAGGATGGTATGCTTATGGATTCCGATGTATTGGGTACTGTATTTGGTTTGTCTGCTCAAGCTGCTACAGAATGGGGACCTTGGTATTCATTCGCAGGCCAGAATCGAGGAATCGTTGGGGATGGCAATGGGCCAGTAGCTGAAAACTTTGGTAGCCCAGGAAGATATGATGATCTCAATGAATTGGCTGCTGAAAGCATCAACATCTTTGTTATCAAGGAAGTTGCTTCTGGGGGTAAAGCTACATTGTTATGGCATAACTTCACTTCCACGATGCTTTCAAATTCTGAAAGATTCCTGAATGTAGAAAGGTTGATTTACTACATCAAGAAAGTTTTGAGACCAATCATGGAACGTTATCTGGAAGAACCCAATAACTTCGAAACTTGGAGTAAGATGTATTTGGAAGTAGACCCTTATCTCCAGGATCTTCAGAATCGAAATGGAGTTCATTCATATGAATGGCAAGGTGATCAATTCGCAACCTCTTTTGATGATTTGCAGGTTAACAACGAAAAGGATGTACGTCAGGGTAAGTATAAAGCCAACCTGGTTATCAAAGAAGTTGTTGCTTTGCAAGAGATTAACATTGGAATTGTGCTGGATGCTTCTTCTGGTGCAATTAATATCGAACAAGCTTAAATCAAAAAGATATGGCAAAAGTTTCTAATCCCAGAAAAAAGTTTCTTTGGCAAATTACATTCGTAAAACATCCATTGAATCCTTACCTGTTTCAGAATGTTACACTTCCTGAAATCTCTATTGACCAGACAGAACATGGGGATATCAATTACAGTGTTAAAACAGGTGGTAGAGTACAAGTAGGTAATCTTACTTGCCAGAAATTGGAATCCACCTCGGGTTCAGATGTATGGATGTGGAACTGGCTTATGTCCGTCCAGGATTTATTAGTAGGTGGAGGTCTTACACCAGATCAGTATAAGGAATCAGTTAAGATTGATGAATTAGCTGAAGACGGTAGCTCAGTACTTAACTCTTGGATTTGTACTGGAGTTTGGCCTTGCCGGGTAAATGGTCAAAATCTGGACCGTATGAGTTCGGATAACACATTGGAAGATTTGGAATTTTCAGTTGATCAAATCGAGAAAATCTAAAGTGTAGAAAACTGAATAGAGAACGAGGGGTTGTGAAATCCCTCGTTTTTTCATAGTAACAACATATAAAAAACAGAAAAGATGGAAACATTAGTAAACAGTAATGCTATGAAGGTAAACCTTCCAGATATGAATGCCTATGTTTATATCCGAGAACAGAATGGTGAGGATGATGATATTTTATCTAATCCCATAAAATCAGAAACACTCTCCAATTTTTCAGAGTTCATCTCAAGGATTGTAGTAGATACCAATCTTACTCCAAATAGAAAGCTCACAGAACAACAGGCACATGAATTACCCTGTAACATTAGATATGCAATATTGATTGCCTCTAGAATCTTTTCATTGGGTCAAGTAATGGAATTCGAATATACCTGGCCAAATGGGGATAAGATTCGGTATGAGCAGGACCTTAAAGAACTTCTCTTCGATGATTATCATCAATCCCCAACAGAAGAAGAATTAAATGCAAAGCCTTTCGCAGTTCCATATTACCCCTTTGGAAACACAAAGAACTTCGCCATAACACTTCAAAGTGGAAAGGAGGTTTCATATTCTTTGTTAACTGGTAAAGGTGAAGCAATGATGATGAACACTCCAGTTAAAACAAAGAACCTGGAATTAAAAGCCAGGGACCTCAAATTAAAGGTAGAGGATAAATGGGAAACAGTTCAAAGCTTTGCATTATTTTCACCCAGGGATATGGCAGAAATCAGAAAATCCGTTGCTGAGAATGACCCATATTATACTGGGCTTATCGAATTGGAACATCCAACAAAAGGATACAAAGCGGGATTTTCTATTATGGGTACTCCAGATTTTTTTTATATCGCGGGATATTAGAGGATGAATTAGCTTACATCAACAGAGCTAAAATCCAAATAGATTATCTCACTCTATACAAACTCCCTCTTTCAAAAAGAAAGAGATTTCTCGAAAATGCTGATCAGTATTTTGCTCAGCTTAAAAAATTAATGAAATAATGGTTTCACTTAAACTATAGGAGGACTGCCTTATTTTCACTTCAGGGTCCCCAAATCAGGGACAACTACAAATCGGTATTGCTTTGGTATTGGAGGATAGATTTTCCAATCAAGCAAGAGAATCCTCCAAAGAAATCCGAAGACTACATCAAGAGGCTAAAAATATAACCAATGCTAATCTCAATGCTGTCAATAGAATGGCAACAGCGGGAATGGCAATTGGTAGTGCAGCTGCCTATGGTATAGGTGAAGCTGTGTTACAAGGAGCAAAATTCATTGATACCATGACCTTTGTAAAAGCAATTGCAAAGGATACAGGTACAGACTTTTCGCTTCTTTCTCAAAGAGCTAAGACTTTAGGTAAAGATACAATGTTTACCTCACAGGATATTGGCTCCGCGATGCAATATATGGCAATGGCAGGACAGGGAACAACAGAGATATTTAATAATATCACTGCTGCAGCTGACTTAGCCAATGCTACAATGTCAGAACTCGGTGGAAAAGGAGGAGCTGCAGATATCATGACCAACATCATGAAGATGTTTATGATTGATTCTACAGAGGCCAATTCTACTCGAGTTTCTGACGTTTTAACAAGAGCAGTAACCAGATCAAATACAAATCTCTATGATTTGGGTGAAGCAATTAAGTATGCTGGTACTACTACCACAAACTTAGGGGCTACCCTGGAACAAACTGCTGCTGCAATTGGAGTACTTGGTGATGCTGGTATCCAGGGTTCAATGGCTGGTACTGCATTAGCTAATGCTTATCGATATTTATCGAAATCCATTGGAGACCCAAATTTCAAAGGTGGGAAAGCTTTAGCTGAATTAGGATTATCAAAATCCGATTTCATAGATGCTAATGGCCAGCTAATCGATTTAGGCTTAGCATTACAAAAGATTGCTAATGCAAGTAGAGGACTTGGAGAACTGGATCAGTATAACTTATTGGTTAATATCTTGGGTGTTCGAGGTGAACGAGCTGGTTCTACAATGATTAGAGCATTCCAGAATTATACCAATCTTCTGGATGAATTAAATAACAATTCCCAGGGAGCTGCTGCTTCTGTTCGTGAGCAAAGAATGGCTTCATTAGCTGGAGCTATAGAAACAGTACAATCAACTTGGGAGAACTTAACAACTTCTTTTGCTGAATCTTTAGGACCCACTTTAACACCCTGGTTAAGAGGTATAGGTAAAATCCTGGAAGGTGTTCAAGCAATATTTGATTCTCCAATAGGTCCATTTGTTTCAGCATTAGTAACTGGTACTGTAGTATTAGGTACAATCAATGCTTCAGTAATTGCATTAAAGTCCTCAATGAGATTGCTTTTCAATGATTCTACAGTTTCATTAAGGAACATGTTCCTTGTAATGAAACAGGGTTGGAAAGCTTCTACAATTTCTGCAGCTGAGTATGCTGCTATGCAAAGATCAATCATTGCTCAAGGTAAAGCTGGCTTAGCGGGTAGAGGTGTAGGTAATGCAATGCTCTACCATGAGTGGATGAGATCACATCAAGGCCAATATCTTGGTAAGGTAATGGGCAAAGAGGATAAAACTGGTAGGATGAGATATTATGCTCAAACTGCTTCAGGAGGAACCAGAAGAATCTCAGAAGCTGTTGCTACCAGGTATGCTCAAAGATATAATCCATTATCCTTGATTGGAGGAGCTGCTGGTGCTGCCGCAGGGGGGGCTGCCTTAAGATTCGGAGCTTCATCAGTAATGAGGGGAGCTTTAGCTTTCTTCGGAGGACCATGGGGATTAGCCCTTTCCGCAGTGATCACATTCTTACCCATGATTATCTCTGCTTTAACAAAGAGTAATGAGCAATCATCAGAAACAAATTCTCTTCTTAAAGCTTTGACTCCAGAAGAAGAAAGGCAAAAAAGAATCGATGAAGCTAATCTCACAACAGCAGAAAGAGAGGTACTCAATACAGATGCTTTGGTAAAGTTCTACACTTCATTGGATAAATTCAATGCCAATATGGAAAGGAACTTTGCTAATGCTCAACCAGGTACCAAATCAATTAACATCTACTTGGATGGCAACCTTGTTGGTAGCAAAGCTATCAATGAACACAGTCAAAATGAAGTAATTGAGGTAGGAGGAAAGTAACATGGCAAGTGCAATAAATAAAATACATGGAGTGCTACAAGAGGCACTCCTTAAACCTTTCGATAATTCTACAGTAGGTCAAGCTGCTGTGGGTCCTGCTACTTACCTTTGGAGAGCAAGGATCTTGGCAAACAGATTAACTTCTCTCAAAGCCCAGAGAATTGTATTGCCTACAGAGATTGACCCAGCTAAGAAAAATATTAACACTGGAGTAAGTGCTTTACAAGCTACAAAACGAAGAGCATTACTAAAGGTACCCAAGCCTAAACTTAAAGCCACTCCAACAGTTAACACAGTAAAGAATCAGATTATCATTATCAATCCAAATACAAATGCTGATGGTAATGGTACATATGAATCCATTGTTATTCAGGGTAAACCTTCCGAAGTAAACATCGAATCGGAGAACAGTTGGGTAGCAGTAAGGACAAATGGAAGAAACAATCCTTTCTATATGTACACAGGTTCAGAAGATACCATATCTTTCGATATCTCTTGGTATTCTACACAATCAGATAGAAAGGATGTAATCAAAAAATGTAGGTTATTAGAATCCTGGTCTAAGGCTGATGCTTATGCAGCTTCTCCCCCTGAACTTTGGATATCTTGGGGTTCAGCAGAGTTATTTAAGGATTACTCATTTATATTGGTATCCGCACCTTATGTATTGAGTAATTTTCAGAATGCCTGTAGGGCTAACAGAACCTCACCAATTACAGATTTGGGATTATTGCCTAATGCTGCTACACAAAAGCTAACATTCAAAAGGGTTACTAAACATAACCTAACTACTGCAGATATACAAAGGGTTCATGGTAATGTTCCTCAACCTATGCCAGAAGAACCAATAGCTACTCAAAGTAAACCTAAATATCCAGATAAAGTGGAGGTGTAAGATATGAAAGAGTCTACAAGAAATCCCTATACTAATTCAGTAAGGATTAAATATCAAGATGGTACCAGTACATTAGAAAGGATTCCCAGTACTTTCAGTCTTACAGGGAAAGAAAAAGTTCATACATTATTGGAAGGTGAAACTTTACAAAGTGTAGCATTCAGATATTATGGTGATTCTGGGTTATGGGCTGACATTGCTGATGCAAATAATATCATTGACCCTTTTACAGAAGTGTATAGGGGTAAACAATTAATCATACCGAACCCATGAGTAACGAAAAGTCAATGTTACCCAAGGGGTTCGGTATGCCTTTTGTTAAGGTAACAGACTCACAGAATAAACCAATCATAGACCCTTTATCAGGATTACCCATAGGTACTTTTGTTACTGGGTTTGAATATACATACCGAGAAGAAAAAGATGATGAATGTTTTATCACTATCACTACAGAAAATCCTAACCTAATAGATATACCCCAATTCAGAGAACAGCAATATCTGGGAGTACAATGGGGAATCGTTTACCCAGATAAATCCTATGCTCCAAGTGCTCCAAGAAAAGTAATGGTAAGGGATACCAACATAAGATTCTCCGCTCAAGGTATTATCATTACTTTAAAATGTACAGATGGATTTTCAATCCTTAAATCTCAGCAACTTAAAAAGAATGCTGATGATAATTTTCTCAAATGGATTGAAGATGAGCTAAAGGGAAAGGTTCAATTTAAATCCTATATCTATGATGTTAAGGAATCTAAGGAACTTGCTCCTGGGTATGTTTATACTGGTTATTCCTCTATAACAGGGTTAGCCATTCCAACAACAGATCATGGATGGTTCTATGGGATGAAGGAAGTTGGGAATGATAAGCTGATAAAAAGAAGAACATTCGCTCAAGTAGGTAGGACTCCATATACCGCATTAAAGGATGCGGCAAAGTATATTCCAAATGGGCCTTACCATGTAGATGGAAGAGATGATACTGTATCAATCCATCCTACCAATTTCAATCAAGCTCCAGTAGCTTCATTTACATGGCATGAAGAAACAGGAGAAATCATATCTTTTAATGTAACCACCAGAAAAAAGCTTAAGGCTTTAGACGTTGCCAAGAAATCACAAATCGATGGTGAAACCAAATCATTAGATTCTGGAGTAACCCAAACAGATGGCTCTTTGCCAGATAATTCAGTAGATGGTATTACTGGAGAAACCATTCCTTCCAATGCTCCCAACACTTACGATTCTCGAGTAGATGGTATCACAGGAGCTGCAACTAGACCCAGCACAGACAAATATAAAGATGAAGAAGCAACTAAGAAACTCTTAGAGAAAGACCCTAATTACCTTAGGAAATATGCTCCCGAGTATCTTGAGAAAGTTGTAAATGAATATAAAGCTGCAGGGAATGACCCTATGAAACTAGCTGCTATCTCACTGGATAATTATACAGTAAAGGTAAAGGCTAAGGTAAAGGAAACAGTAAACCCCGAAGATTTCAACCCAAAGAGCTCCAGCCCAGTAAAAGTTCAGGGTAGGATTTCTGGATGGCAATCATTAGAGAGAGATAAAACAATTCAGATAGTCCCAAAAAGTGATGGGTCAAAATATGAATATTGGGATAACCCAGAAGTAGTTAGAGAAAAGGAAATCGAATTAAATCTCTCTGCTAAGGACCTTTTAGGGTATGCAGGGGATGCGGATTCTTCCAAGATACTCGCATTCAATCAAGTAAATGATGCTTTACAAAAACAGGTTGAAGCTACAATGGTTACAATTGGGCAACCAACTCTAATGAGTTCCCAGATGCTCTCTATTCAAAATGTTTCTCAAAAGTACTCTGGAGATTGGTACATTAAAGAAGCTTCTCATAGAATAGATGCCTCCACTGGGTACCTTACTACATTCGAATTAATTAAGAAAACCATTTCAAATGGTACAGTGGTTCAATCGGATGTAAAAGTAAATACCCAATCCTTAGCAATGAAGGTTCAGAAAATTGCTAATGATCTTACTCCTGCTGAGATTGCTAAAGCTGAACAAGTAAAGGCATTCCAGGAAAAGATTCTAAAAGAAACAGAGGATATGGGAGAAGTTACAGTAATCACAGGTACTGATGAACAGGGAAGAGAGTATACCGAGATACAAGCAAGTCAAGATGCAGTATCTTTAAATAAAGCTACTCAGACTGCCAATATTAACAAGAATGATCAAATCCTAAAAGATAAAACAAAATGAGCCTGGTATATTTAAGGGAAAATGGTTTAGAGGGAATTGGTCGATTCTATTCTACTTACCGTGGAATAGTAATTAATAACGAGGATCCTTTAAAACTTAATCGATTACAAATCGAAGTCCCAGATATAACTCAAACATTGGTTTGGGCTTATCCCAAAGGACAGCCTGGACCCTTGCAATCAGGAGCTAAGTATTTAACTCCAGAAATCAATGATGTAGTTTTCGTGGAATTCCAATCTGGAGACCCGAATTATCCTCTCTGGTCATACTGTGGATGGGCAAAAACTCAAGTACCACCGGAATTAGAAAAGAAGGAAGTAATCGGAATAGTTACTCCAAATGGTAACAAAATATTTCTAGATGATGAAACAAACACTACGAAAATTTTGTTGAAGGTATCCGAGAATAAATTTCATGAGATTACATTGAGCCCAGATGGTGTAATTATAAAAACTCCTACACCTATTACTCAAGAAACACAATCCACTTGGGACCAGACTGCAAAAGAGGATCATAATATCCGAGGAAAACTTGTGATATTCAATGATGGGGGAGTTGGTACAACGATGACAGATAAACTCCTTCAGAGATTAAACAAGATTGAGGATGATATTAATAACCTTAAACTTGGATTAACCCAAGCAGCTGCAGTAGCTACCCCAATGGATGGTGGTAAAGCCGCATTCCTCTCTTTAGCTGGGTATGCTAATACGCCATTAGTTAAAACAGTAATGGCTGATATTGAACATCAAACAGTAAAACAATGAGCGAAAATATATTGGAAAAGTCAATTGGTTCAGGGCCAACTTTTCCCATCCAACTAACCAGTGGTTCATGGAAACCTAAAAAAGGTTCATTGGAATTAATCGAAGATAACATTATCTCTATCTTGGTTTATCAAATCGGATTTAGATTAAGGCAAGAGATATTTGGTACTCGAAATTATGAATGCTTGGAAGAACCAAACATAAATGCAACTCGGTTATTAGTATATCGATTTACTAAAGAAGCTATCGAAGCTTGGGAACCAAGAGTGAGACTTTTGGAAACCCAAATACAATTCACTCCTTCAGAAATACAGATTAGGTTAAGATACCAAGTTTTAACTAATCAGATGGTTGGAGAACTTGATTTTTCATATCAAAAATCGGCATAGTTATGGCAATATTAAAGAATCCCTGGTTAGATGTTTTCTCAAGATCTTACCAATCAATCAAAAGCCAATTGGTTCAAAACATGAGAACTAAGTTGCCCGAAGTTACTGATTATTCTGAGGGCAACATTTTTATTATCTTACTTTCCATGTGGTCTTCAGTAGCAGAAGTAATTCATTACTACTTGGATAACATGGCAAGGGAAACTTTCTTTATCTCAGCAAGAAGGTACTCATCCTTAGTTAAACATTCGAAGTTGGTGGATTATCACATTAAAGCAGCAATCCCAGCTTCTACTGATGTATTAATCCAAATCAATAATGGAGACATGGCTAAGGAAGATTATATCATTCCTATTGGTACAACCTTTAATGGTACAAATGGATTAACATATATCTCCACAAAACAGAAAACTTTCTATAAAGATACCTATGGAGTTTATGTCCCAGTAGAACAAAAAACATTGGTACCAGAAAAAGATCTTGGAGTAATCTCAGATCCCAATGCTATCATTTATATTGATGAAACCGATGGGTTCTATGTTGAGGGTTCTGCAGTATTAAAACTTGGTGGAATTCTTTGGACTTTAGTAGAAACATTAGGATATTCTGGGCCTAATGATAAGCATTATATGGTAGAATTAACTGAGGATCAAAAACCCTACATTGTATTTGGTGATGGGATGTATGGTGAAAAACCTGCAGTGAATTCCCCAATATTACTCAGCTACTTCATCACAAAAGGTGAAGCTGGCAATGATGCAGAGAATACCATTACCTCAGTAGATGGAGATCTTGGTATCAAGGACATGACTATCACAAATCCGAATAGAATTACTGGTGGTTCAAATTATGAAAACTTTGATATGCTAAAGGAACATGTTCCTTTAAACATCAGAACACTTGGAGTAGCAATCACCAAACAAGATTACATAGATGTAACTAAACTTGCTCCTGGTGTAGATAAAGCATACATCGATTTTAGGTGTGGTAAATTTGTGGATATCTATATTATCCCAGATGGAGGAGGGGTTGCCTCGGAATCTTTAAGGGATGCAACTTATCGATATGTTTCAAGCAAGAAAATCATCACTACAAATATCCGAGTATTACCTGCTGGTAGTTCCTATGTAGTTTTGAACTTAACAGTAACTGGTATGCCATCATTAAGAAGTAATATTATTTCTGATGATATACTGAGAGCTTTGGTTCAGAATTATGATTACAGTAATTCGGATATCAACAAGGTAATCAGGTTATCAGATTTATATGCCCTCATAGATAATTTGAGTACAGTGGATTATCTTACCCTCGATAGTATTTATACAATCCCTTACCCAAACAAATCCGAGGACACAGAAACAGATTTAAATCTGAGTAACTTTAAAGTTAATTCCATAGAAGATGAAGTAAATTATACGATATCTTATTTGGAGAAAGATACCTTTACCATTGCTTCAGAATTTGGAGAAGTTTATTCTACTTTCCTTGGTTCTCCAATCACAATCATCTCAGAAAGTGCGGGAGTAAACTTTACATTCACAATTGGTAATCCTTTATCTGGAGCTTACAAAATCGGAGATACTTGGGAAATGAAAGTGATACCAAATGGTAAAGACCAGATTATCAATGATTACTCAGTACCAAGAATCCTTGCAAGCAATGTACATATTAATGTAATCGAAACATCATGATAAACTTTCATGCTTTAATGGATTTACTCCCCTCTTATTTTAAAGCCTTCGATACTTACAAGGATCAAAATGATAAGGGAGTATTAGAAAGGTTCTTAGAATTAATCGGAGAATCTGTTGTTGATGATACTGATAGGAATTCATCGATGTTGCCCAATATAGATAATATCCTTGACATCATCGATGTAGAAACTACCAGAGCGGGATTACTCGATTATATCTATGATTTTTTAGGGGCTCCACCACAAGAATATACTACTCCAGTAACCGAAGGAGAATTTTTACATAATCCTCCATTCTATGTATGGTACTTGGAATACAATGTTCAGTTGGAATATTCTACTAAACTGGGATATAAACCAGAGAATGCTCAAAGGGTAGTAAAATACTACTCAGCTATTGACCGAAGGTTGATAAGGTATGCAGTATCCCTATATAAAATCCGAGGAACAGAAAAGTTCTACAGGGTATTACTTACTGCATACTTTAAACTCAAAGGTTACACATTAGAAGAGGAAAACTTATTAACCGCTATCGTTGGTAAAGCAAGATATGATACATCATTAACATATGATAGCAATTATCAATACGATGGTGATTCCACAGATTGTAAAGCTTGCTCAAGTTACATCATTGATTTAACATCAGTAGCCTCAACCCTTAAACCAGAAGAACAAGCTCGATTGGAAAGGGTGCTTGCTAAGTATGCTCCAATTAATGTTCAATTAATGGTTGCTTATGCTTTCTGTAATATTATCGTAAGCACACAGGGTCCATCCATCGAAGAGGGCATGGTGGTTGTTACTGGTAATACAGATAAAGCAGTAAGGGGGTATGACCATACGGTTAGTATTTATTACGAATCCAATATCATATTCTTGGGCTGGTATGATAACCAAGGAACACTACTCTCTACAAGTTTTTCTTATACATTTAAAGTAACAGAATCCACTCAAATCATTGCAAAATATGAAAGAGATGACTTATGATATTATTACAACAAATTCAGGATATTGATAAACTAACCAAGGTATCTTTAGAACTTGCCGAAGCAGCATCTAATTATGGAGCATTAAAAATTATCTTTGGTGTCTTCATGGTGATGATGTTATTAATCGTATTGGTATTCGTATCCCAGTCAGTATTTTTAATCAAAAGGGTTCAAGGGATTTCCAATGTATCCGATAAAATTGATAATTATTTCGAAGGATTATTAGAATCCGATATTGGTAAGGAAGAAGCTAATTCGATGATTAGGGAAGTTCTAAATCACAATTCAGTACTTATTAAGTATTATATAATCCGAGTAAGATCCGAGAACCATATTTCTGATAAAGAAAACACAGAATTAAAAATTCAAAGGATCCTTAAAAATATCCATTCAGAAACTTCCACATTTTTAAATAAATTTCGATATAAGTCCAAACCTCTGGGAGTATACTTAGATGTAGAAATGGATACTGAAAATATATTTAATCTGGTGTTGGAACAAATCTACATACCAAAAGAACATTTTCAATTGTCTCAAATGGACCAATCAATCGAATTATTTATGCAAGGTTTGAAACTGAATCATGTAACTAAAATAGAAAGCTCATGAACACTAAATCATTATGTATTATCTTAGACCCCGCACATGGAAATGATGTAAAGGGTAAATGCTCTCCAGATGGTACTCACAAAGAATACCTTTGGAGTAGAGAAATTTGTAAAAAGCTAGCAAGTAAGCTAGACACCCTCGGATATGAGGTACATTTTACTACCCAGGGTTTAAAGGAGCCCGGACTATCCAAACGAAAGTTGGAAGCTAACAGTATCCCAACTTCAAATGTAAAATTGCTTATCTCATTACATAATAATGCAGCTGGAGATGGTAGTAATTGGTACACTGCCTCTGGAGTAGAGATTTATACCTCTCCGGGAAAAACTCAATCCGATATCTTTTCATCCATGATGTATGGACAATTAAAAAAGGATTTCCCTAAACTCAAATTTCGATATGGGTCTCCCGATATGCAGGATTGTGATAAGGATGCCAACTTCACCGTATTAATGGGAAATTATTATGCCATGCTTATCGAATGGTTATTCCAAGATAACAGAGAAGAGGTAAGTATGCTAAAGGATGAAAAGATAAATAATGCCTTCTGTGAATCCCTGATAAAAGGAATCGAAGATATAAACCAATATGTATATGAACACTTAAAAAAGTAAACCTATGGGACAGATTCGGTATCATGATTACTTATCCGAGATCAGGTCTAAGAAAGCTAGTGAAGCTGTTGCTATTCCAATTGGAATTGGACCATTATTTGGATATAATGTAATCTTTTATGATGGAACTACTCTGTTGATTTCAGCAGACGATACAAAGAATTTCCGTCATAACTTAACAAACGAAAGAAATGTGTTGGTTAATCCCAAATCTGCATGTATCACACCAGATGGGATTTTAACCTTAGAATCCTCAGAATTGGAGGTACCTCTAAGCTTAGGTAAATTTACTGGAGTAAAAGAGGTAGCTTTAATCGCAACTCATCTCTTCTCCAAACAAGAAGGTGGTACAATTACATCTTACAGAGTTTATGTAAACCCAGATCAGCAAGATGTTTGGACACCTAAATTAAAACAATCAAGCTCCACAATGGAAACTTGGCTATCCTTATTAAGCGGTACTCTTAGAAGGAACCAAGAAGTAGTACTTGCAATGTTCTCTGTAGAAGTTGTTGGAGAAGATTACCTTATCAAGGATATTATGAATCCTTATAATTATATGTGGGGAGAAACAGATTATGTACCCTTATCAAGGTATGAAGCTGATATGGCTAACCTAAATCTGTTAATCCCCAAATATGATTCAAGGTCAATAGGACTCTCAAACTTCACTCAAAAAGTAAGTAAGAGAAAATATACTAATGGAACACTTACTCAATTTAGTAAGTCCAATATTGTTACTATAGAAGACCCAGGCCTTACACTAAATACTCTGGGTGATGCAGTAAACTTAGTGGGAGGTATCCATTTGGATTTCTCTTCTCTTCAAATGAGTTTAGAAAATCAATTAGTTGCCGAGCTCTCTGCAACCATGGATTATATAATGCCTACTCCACTCAATGTTAAATTCCAAACTCCAGTAGCTTTTAACTGGTTAAGGAACAACTCACAAAATGAAGACACTGGAGAAAAAATTCAACAAACCAATTACAGTGTATATGGGCTGTTGAATATGTATGAAAGTAATTTCCAATTAGTACTTCAGTTCTACCCAGTTGGAGATCAAGATACCAATCCAAATCTTATTGCTTCGGATGTACATTGTAAGGCAGATTTTACAATGGATATCTCAAGAATGATATCTTTGGTTGATATGTATGATCTGAACATTGAAGTTGTTTCTGCGGCAGGTACTACTGGTTCAGGGGAAGTAACTGGAGCAGGTAGATATAAACGGGGATCTCTTGTAACCATAGTTGCCTCTCCAGCCAGTGGTTCTGGATTTGTGGGATGGTATGAGGGTGATGCTTTGATCTCCAATGAACAAGTTTACCGAATTGAAGTAAAGAAGAATACAAATTTAAAGGCAATCTTTAATGGTTCTTCTACAAAGGTAAAAGTTAGTGTTACCGTTAATCCCGCTGGTAAGGCTATGATTAGTGGAGAAGGGATGTATTCTATTAATACTCAAGCTACACTTCAGTGTGTACCAGTAACTGGGTATGGATTCGATTATTGGGAAATCGATGGAGTAAGATACACAATTAATCCTTTAACATTTGGGGTAACTAAAACTACGAATGTTATTTGTAAATTGGTACCGCCAAAACGGGATCTAACATTATTAGGTTCTCCAAGTGGTATCTTCCAACTATCAGGTGCAGGAGCTTATTCTGTAAATGACCCAGTAACAGTGAAGGCAAACCTTCTTTCTCAGGATTACGAATTTGCTGGATGGTACAGAGATTCTGTTATACCCTCTAATTTGGTATCCACCAATGCTGCATACTCATTCAATATGCCAGATCAGGATTTGGTTTTATATGCTTCAGCTAACGAAAAGATCATAGAAAATTATTTCGAAATCAGAGTAAGCTCGGGTGCTGGTGGTACAACATCTCCTGCTGGTGTAAATTCATATAAGGAGGATACTACAATTAGAATCACAGCTCAGCCCGCTAGTGGATATTCATTCTTAGAATGGAGAGCTGGAGGGCCTAGTGGTATTAAGTTGGATTATCCTGCAAGCTTCCAGCATACGGTTACTGGTGATTATTATTTCTATGCTCTGTTCATGAAAGATGAAGAACCAGAACCAGAACGGGTATTGATTAAAACCAATTCTGATAGAGGTGGTTTAACTGAACCAATGTCTCAATATTATGCTAAGGGTTCAAGGGTAACCATTACCGCTACTCCGTGGTCTGGTTATAATTTCGTTGAATGGAGACTTGGTGGTAGGGATGGACAAGTAGTATCTAGATCTGCTAGTTATACATTCACTGCTAATTCCAATGCTACATATTGGGCTGTATTCAAAGAGAAACCAGAAGAGACATATCCAGTACATATTAAAGTAAGTACCGATGGAAAATGTCAATATGTTCTTTCACATAGCACTGCTTCTGGTGGAAGTCAAGTTCCAGATACTGGAGTAACATCTGTTACTACAACTAAGGATTGGAATTTACCCAAGGGTGCCGTAATCCAGGTAGTAGCTCAGGATGGTAGTTCTAAATTCAATAGATGGGAATATACGGTTAATGGTGAGTACACTGCTACTACGGACCATCAAGTTCAATTTGTGGTTCCTGGGGCATTGAATATCGATATTAAAGCCGTTAGTAAACCTCCACAACAGACCGTGAAAGTTTCACTGAATCTCACAAAAAATAATACTCCATCAATTGGTGATATTAATATTTATCGAAATGGTAGTATTATGGGAACTCATAAACTTTCAAGTTTACCATTATCATTCCCAGCTCAAACTTTTGTTGTGGGTGATAAGCTTCATATTGGTTTGCCCGGTGTAGTGGTAACCCGGATTAGAACCGCACATCAAGTAAGCGGTGATTATCGAGATTATATAGATTCTGGTAATACTTCTAGGGATATAACCATAGAAGCGGGTTCAACCATTATAAGTTGGGCAATAGAAGGTAAAGGTTAATTCTTCTGTTCTTAGGTTTTTTTATATGTTGGTGGGAGAGGGTACCTTGTGAAAGGCCTTCTCCTTACTATTTTTTTAATGTAAATCCTATGTTAAACTAAAATTTCATAACAAAATGTTACTCAAGAAGTTAATTATTATGTTGAACATGCTTCTAATGTTCACAGTTGGAATTGCTGCTCAAATTGCAATGGGTTTAAGTGAAGAAGTTGTTGAACCTGGGCTTGTAACAGACTTTGCATCTTTTACCGGGATCATGACTTTAGTCTCATTGGTAGTAACCCAACTATTAAAATTAATCCCGGGAATTAGTGAAAAGAAATGGGCTAAACCATTAGTTTCAATTGCAGTGGGGATCTTATCATGCTTATTCGGATGGATATTACAAATTTCTCCAGTATTAGAAGGATTAATCTGGTATATGGTAATTCTATATGGAGTATTTGCTGGGCTTTCTGCTTGCGGATTGTATAGTATACTTAAACCATTAATCGAATTAATCTTTCCTCCCAAACGGGAATAGGTATAACATTATAATAAGATAACACATTTAACCCAGACTCTATCAATTAGGGCCTGGGTTTTTTGTTGTAGATTATCCCCATGTTTCTTTCATATCTTCGATAGCTTCATGAATCTCCTTGTTAAGCGTAGAGATATATTTAATGTAAAGCTTAGTCTTAGGCAATTCGAAGAAATCTAATAAAGAGCTAGTTGTAAGCCTGGGTTTAGATTCTTCACTGTAAAAGAAAGGAGGAGGACTCATCTGTAATTGAAATAACAGGTAAGCATCGGCAGAAAGGTTAGCTCTCATAAATTCATGAATTTCGGATATTCTTTCTTGTTTAACCCTTTCATCTTCTGATAAGTCTGATAAACCCTCTTTTGCTCCTTCAAAGCAATCTTCGAAAGAAGCAATAGCAACATTAAAATCCAAAGATTGTTTGGAATAAGCATTGATTAATAATCGAGTCTTATATAATTGAAGAGAGCTAATGATGGTAGCCTTAAATTTTTCTGGGTTCTCAGTACTCAGATTATAATACTTCCGAAATACATAAAGTAACTTGTCATAAAAATATGAGATTATTATATCCCTTGAAACATTGAATCTTCTTGGGTCAATGTTTTTAGCTAACTTCCGAATTAAAGGTGTCATGCTCTTATAATAAAAATTGAAGAGTTCGACATCGTAATCTTCAGGTAATTCTTTCAGCCTATTGATTTCACCTTCTGCAATCATAATTCCGTTGTTTTAAATAAATGTTTATGCAAATATATAAATAATATTCTTTTATTATGAGCTCAGGGTAATAAAATTTAACCCTAATCAGGGAAGTAACTGATATATAAGGAGTTATAATTAGGATAACCTAAGGAACAATTTACTACTATCAATTTTCAAAACAAACATATAGATAACATGGCAAAGAAAGATAAGAACAAATTTGCTTTCGGAACAGACTTTCAGCAAGAGATATTACATTATATCATAAAAGATAAAAATGGTATCCTTGCATTAAACCAGGTCAAAGATTCCTATTTTACTCTCATCAATCATCAAGTTATTGCAAAAGCATTAGCTAAGCTTTCCAAAAAGAATAAACGAATCCCTAAAAATGCTTCAGTACTTAATCAGGAGATACAGGATTTACTTTCTGTGAAAGGGATTGCAGATTTAGTTACTAAGGATGATTTGGTTGAGATTAAACATACAGTAGAAAAACTTTATTCAGAGCCTTTATTGGATGGAGAGGATATCCGAGAAAAGGTTTTGAAATTTTCTGTGTTTGTTCAAATGAAGGATTTGAATGATAATTTCGATTTATCGGATTTTAATCAATATGATGAATATTCTAAACGTATTGCCAAACTCCTTTCAAGGACAAAGGAAAAAAAAGATCAGCCATTATACTTGGTTAAAGATGTAGTAGAACGTCAATTTGTGAGACAATCTGATCCGATGGTATTACCTACTCCATTTAGGCAATTAAATCACTTAGCAAATGGTGGAGGATTCCCAAAAGGTTCAATCATTGTTGCATTGGATAAATCGAAAGCAACCAAAACTTTCACATTGGTTAATGTTGCGAGAAGTTATTTAAAAATGCAAAAGGTTGTTCTTTATATAGATATGGAAAATGGAGCCAGTGAAATTATGACTCGTATGGAACAATCAACGTTGAACAGAAGTAAAAATGATTTGTTGTCTGGTGATGTGGATAAACTGGAACAAAAACATTTAAGAAAATATCGAAGACTGGGTTCAGAATTCATCGTAAAAAAATTACCCGCAAATGTTGGGACAGTTTCTGATATTGCTTCAACAATCGATGAAATATACAATGATACTGGGATGAAGGTTAATGTATTGGTAATCGACTTCATGGGGAAGATGGGATCATTAGGAAAACATGAAGATGATTTTAATCGTATATCCAATGTATACATAGAGGTTGGTAACCTTGTAATGGAAAAAGATATTGATATCGTATGGACTGCTCAACATGTTACTCGTCAAGGAGAAGTAAGAAGAGAAACAAGGTATGAAGAATCCGATATAGCAAAATGTATGGACATCTCTCGTACTGCTTCATTTGTTTTTGGGTTAAACTCTACTCAAGAAGAAAGAGAACATGGAGTTCAAAGATGGGAAACAGTAGTTGCAAGGGATGCTCCTTCTTGGGGAAGGTGTTTATTTAACATTGACCTGGAAAAACAGAGATTCCAGGAATTCACAGTTGCTCAGAGAAAAGCATACGATGAAAAGGTTGCTCCCAATTTAGACAAGCAACTAAAATCTTCAAACTCATTCAAGAAAAGGGATAAGCCAGTAGCTGACCCAGAAAAAATGAAAAAAGCAAAAGATATATAATATATAATATGTATATTTGCATAAACATTTATTTAAAACTTAAAATTTAAAACTATGGTAACAACTTGTTCAATTTGCGGTACTACAGAAGCAGTAGATCCTGGGGAATTCAATAAATGCCTTTTACGAGATATCATGGAAGAAAGGAAATGTTGCTTTCATTGTGCTTTTTGGATTAATCATCTGGGTTTATACAAAAATGACCCAAACTGGTTAGTTATTAATGGAGCTTCTTGGATGGTACATCCTTACGTACCCGCTTCTGATAGAAGACGTAGTTTCATTGGATGTGGGGGGAGAGAAATGAAAGCTATCACAGAAGATGGTAGAGAATTTTTCTCCAATAATTGGTGGCATCAGGGGGATATTCCGGAGAGGTTTTTAAAACTCATCGATAAATCTCACTTTGCTAAATGGGTTAGGTAATCATGTATAATAAAAATTTCAGGTCATTATTGGGTGCTTACTTCTTAGCTCATGGATTTGAAGATTATAGAAGGGGTTGGTTAAAGGGTCCATACTTTAGCTGCCCCTTCTGTGGTAGAGAGGGTAAGCTTGGAGTAAATCCTTCAACAGATTTTTATCATTGTTTTCGATGTAACTCCAAGGGAAATCTCCTCGATTTAGTTTTAATTCTAGAGAGATTAGAAACCTTTAATGAAGGATTAAAAGTATTAGAACAGTATAAGGATTCTGGATATCGAATAAAGGAAGAAAGGGTAGAGCTAAAGCAATTAGCCCCTATGATTCTCCCAGAAGGTTTCAGATTACTTAATCAAGGAACTTCCCAAATAGCTAAGTCAGCAAGAGCTTATATAAAGGGTAGAGGATTTGATCCCAACCAATTATCCAAATTAGGTTGGGGATACTCCACAGATGAAAAACATTTCGGATATCTGATTATCCCATATTATAAGGATCACAAGATTATATATTATAATGCAAGGAATTTTCTTTCAACTGGACCAAGATATTTAAATCCAGATATCGAAGAATCCTCTTTAGGTAAATCACAAATCCTATATAATGAAGAGGCTCTTTATATGTATAAATCCGTTTATCTTTGTGAAGGAGTTTTTAATGCTATTACACTTTCTCAAAATAGGGGAATCTGTACTGCGGGTAAATTTGTTTCATCCTACCAAGAAAACAAAATTATCAAATCTCCAGTAGAAAGGATTATCCTATGCTTAGATGGAGATGCAATAGAACAAGCAATTCAATTAGCACTTAAATTATGCTTATACAAACAAGTCAAGCTAGTTATTTTCCCAAAAGATAAGGATGCTAATGATCTTGGATTAAGGAAATCTTTGCATCTAATATATAATACAAAATATATGAATTACCAAGAATTAATTCAACTAAAACATGAACTCACATAAAATGAATAAAGGTATGGAAATATTACAGAATCTTTGGAGATGTTTAAAGTCTGACCCTGATACATTATCAGATGAAGATTATTTTACTTATTATGCTCCTGTTGCATGTTTAGGTATGATTGGATTTATATCGTTTACCATAATATTGCTTATGTTCTAATGAGAGATCCAAGTATACACATAAAAGAATCTGACTTAATCGAGCTTCTCAAGGATTATATCCCTAAAGGTAAAGTCCTTGAGATTACAAAAAAAGCTAAGAAGTATGCTTGCATCAAAAGGTCAATGGTTGCTACAAATCAAAAACAAAGGAAGGTAGTAAATACATTATTATCTTCGGATAAAGAAGATGCAAGCTTAGTTGCTCAGATTATTCAAATGTTACGAATAAAACAGGGTCATACGGGAGTACGAAAGATTAAAGAAAATGGAAGAGAATGGCCTCAGATAAAGGAATTAACGAATGCTTGCAATAGCTTCTGTGAAGTAAATAACCTGGATAAAAAAGAAGGTTATGTAAAATACTTAGAGATTGCGTTCAAACATATCAAATCCTTTTATGGGTATCTCTCGAAACTTATTAATCTCTATGATAAGGTAATCGAAGAGTATAGGGTTACTCAAGAATTATCGAATATAGATACCAATGATGCTATTGAGATGCACTCTGCATATGTTTCAATGATTGCTAGTAAAACGGGATTACAAGAAACATATTTGGATGATCCAGTTAAACTTAATTACTTTGCAAAAGCTGCAACAGAAGCAAAAAATTTAGGTTGTGATTATGATACCTGGATAGAAGCTCAATTTGATGCTCTATCATTTTGTAATGGGATTCCCTTACCAGAACAACTGTTTGGGATGAAAGCTAAGGAAAGGTTAATGAAATACCTATATAAATATAACATATCATTGGATAATAATCCCAACTCTCAACCTAAGAATTCAGATTGGGATCAAATATTAAACTCATGAACACAGTTAAAATTACATTGACAGGAAATAAGGGGACTCTATCTGGGCCCCCTGTTTTGTTGAAAAAGGTCTATGATAGGCTTCGGATCAAACATCCTAATGCTTGGTATTTAATGCAAAGAACCCGAGGTAAATGGGATGGGTATGTAAAATACCTCTCGGATTATGGGGACTTCCAAATAGGATTATTAAATCACATCTGTAAGCAATTAAAGGAATTAGATTCATCAGTAAGAATTATAATTCAAGATAACAGGTTAAAGTTACCAATTAAACCAAAGATGGTAACTAGATTAGGCAATTATCAATTAAGAGATATACAAAAAGATGTAATCAAAAGCTTTATTAATAATTCTGTTGAGGGCCATCCTTTTTATATAGGTGTAATCAATGCAGCAACTAATTCAGGAAAAACCCTGGTAATGGCTGCTATACATGAGTGTTTTCAAAGGAAGTTGAGAACTTTAGTGATTATTAATAATTCCCAAATCTTTGCTCAAGCCAAAAAAGAATACAGGGAATATTTGCCTGGTGAAGATATTCAATTTATTCAAGGCAAAAATCTGAAATTTGGAAATTTCAATGTTGGGATGGTTCAAACAATGTCTCAGAAAATTAAAGAGATTCGAAATGAATTATCCAAGATTGATATTGTTTTGGTTGATGAAGCTGATGTTGCTGATAATAAACAATTCAAAACTGTGTTAAGTTATCTTTATAATGTTCGAATAAGGTTAGGACTATCTGGGAGTATTTATATGTCCAAATTAAAAAAGGACCTTATTCATAATATGAACCTTCGAAGTTTCTTTGGTGATGAGATCCATATTATTACCAAACAAGATATGGTAAAGAAAGGATATTCTACACCGGTGATAATTAAGATCACAGAGGGAAACTCACATAATCCTCATTTAGTAGCGGATGGATGGCTCGATACATTTAAAAAGGCAGTTATAGAAGATCCAGTAGCAAAAAAGAAATCCGCTGAAAGAGTTTTATATAATATTAAATATAATCGACTACCAGCAATTATTGTTACTCGATTTATTGAACATGCTGAAAGTTTATATAAATATTATACTAATCACCCAGAACTCAAGGATTATAATATAAGGGTAATCGATCACACATCAAAAAACCGAGAATCCATAATTAATCAATTCGCTCAAGGAAAAATCGATGTATTAATCACCACCTATATTATAAAGCGAGGTATAAATTTACCTTTAGCTGTTTATTTACAGAATGCAGCTGGCTCGGATTCCGAGGAAGATATTTCCCAAATCTGTGGTCGTATGGAAAGAACATTTAAAGGTAAAAAGAAATCCTATCTCGATGATATGTATTATTATGGGCAATATTTAGAACGGCATAGTAAACATCGTATCAATTATTATATAAGGACTGGTATGAAAGTTATTAATCTTAAAAAGAAACGAAATGGAAAGCTATGATTGGGATTGGGAGGATGATGAAGATATCCCAGATTATGAAGAGGATGATTCTTTTGAGATACCTTAATTTTTCTGAGAAAACTAAACTAAGCAAAAAAGCTAAGCTTTAAATAAGTTTAGGTTTTTAGGTTAGTTTTGGGGGGAAGGAAAAGAAGATATAGATAAAGAATATCAGAATAGAAAGGATAGAAATTCTCAATATAAAGAAAATAGGATATCAAATATCAAGGATTAAGGATATAAGGATATCCTATTATCATTTATATAAAGGAAATTACATAATGTAATAAAGCATTAAATAAATATGATACAAACATTAACACTTTCAAGTAGGAATACTGGAGATTATTTTTTATCTTCAGATGGTCTCCAATTATATCATCGAGAAAGGGACCTAATTAATTTAAATCTGTATGATGATTGCTTTGGGTGTGTATTTTATATTCCTTCAAATAGGCAATCCTGTTTTAAATGTGAAAAACTCCCTGATGTAGAATGTTTAGCTCAATCTAATTTTCAAAGGGTTGATGTATATTATTCGTTTATGATTTTATATGAAAACTTAGAATCAGCTGGGTTGAAGATGTATACCAGTTTGAATGAGATACAAAATATGCTTTCAGAGGATATTCAAAGTCTATTTATATCTGCGTACAATACATTGCTCACTAAAGATATACTTAAAATTCTTAAAAAGCCTTTAAATAAGGGATATGAATTAGAGTTATCAGTAAGAAATGATGAATTAATGATTAAATATACATGGAAACAGAATTAGAGAAACTTGAAAAACAGAGAAAAGACCTTTTCAACGAACTGGATTTGTTAAGGGAATTTGAAACAGAATCAATGATTGATTATAATGAGCCTATTGATTGTAAAGCTGATCAGGAGCTTAGTTTGGTTCCTCGAGGTGCTTGCAAATATTGCACCTTACATTGTGATCAATGCTCTTTGAGATGTAACAGATTCCTTCAATATTATGATAGGAATAAGCTTATCTTTTCTAATAATCTGTTCAAGGTTAATCCCAAGTATGAACAGAAGATTAAGGAACAGGTTATTTCTATAGATAAGAAAATCAAAATAATCGAATATAACAATGGCAAAGAAGAATAAATTACCGGATATTAAAGGAGCTCAGGTTTTAGTTCCCACCAATGTATCAGAGATTATTGGTACAAGAGATGATTGCTTTGGCAAAGAATATGACCTCTCTACATCAGAATGTAAAAGATGTGGTGATTCTGAGCTATGTGCAGTATGCTTTGCTCAGTTTATGAATAAGACTCGCAAACAGGTAGAAGAAGAAAATACTTTTAAGGATATGGAAAGTATGGTTGATCCTAAACTTGTTGCTAAGTATATGCGGGGATTAAAAAGAAAAGGATCAGAGAAAAAAGAAGTAATCCATGCTGCAATGGAAAAGTTTAATCTAGATAAGAAGACTACAAGAACCATTTATAAATCATTAAAGAAGTAACCATGGATAGTAGAAACATTAAAGAACCTACTCCTCAAATAGAGGATGGAAAACATTTGGAGAAAATCTATGATCTCCAAAAAGAATTATTGGATTCTTACATTAAGATCGAAGGATTGCCTTCATATCCCATAGATGTAAATTCCAAAAAGAGCCAGATCATCCTAAAGGATTTTACTGGTAGGGTAATCGAAGAACTTGGAGAAGGATATGAATCTATGCTCAAGGTTTTCAATAAGAGATTAGATTACATAAAGGATATGGATAACAAAGAAACATTCCTTTATATTAAAGCTGAAGCACAAAACCTAAATGAAGAACTAGCTGATGCTTTACACTTCTTCATGGAATTGCTTATCTACACAAATATTCATCCAGAAGATATTTACCAATACTGTAAAACCACAGCCAAGAATTTAGGGATTCCCTTATATGATTGCTGCTGTTTAAGTCAAATGCTTACATTCTCCCGAAACATGGTAATGGGATCAGAGATTGATTTACCCAATAAAACACTTATCAGAATTGCTCATGAAGAAGATGAGTGTATCCCAGTGGGATGGGAAACTAGTGAAGACTTTGTTAGAAGATGTGCAATCCAATTATGGGATGTGACATATTCTTTATCTATTGCAAGGAATTGCCTTAAAAACAAGCCCTGGAAACAATCCGGAGAATTAACCGATGAAAATCTGTATCAGAATTTACTTTGTGAATCATTCGTAAAATTATGCGGATTTTACGCATTAATGGGTTATACAGATAAAACCCTATTTGCAGTATACTTCAAGAAAAACATGGTTAACAAATTTCGTATAGCAAGTCGTTATTGATATGGATACAATCAATAAGCAATTAAAAGTAAGGCAAGTATTTTATCCTACCTCACAAGCAGCTTGGGAGGGTATCAATGAAATATTTATTAAGGGAGATCCAATTCTTTTTACCGAAGGTGAAGGAGGAAGGATCTCCTCCTCTGCGATTTATGCCTATAATGTTGTTGTTAATATTAGGAAAGCTTGGATGGACCCAGAATTTGATTTTGGTAAGCTTTTCAATTATCAGAAAACCAAATGGAATCTTCTTTTGAATAATTATGTAAATCTTAATCAGTTGGATTTAATGAGATCTCAAGTTAGGTCTACTGAATTAAAGAGAAGCCATTATAATTATTCATTCGACTTTGATAATACACATTCTAATGGGAAAGGTTGTTTAATAGCAGCTTCTTTTTGTAGAAGAGATGATTTGGATATTCCAATTATAATTGCAAACTTAAGATCTTCGGAGATTACAAAGAGATTGGCATTTGACCTTTTATTATTACAGAGATTGGGAGAATACGTATATGGAGAGGACCAAACATTTATGATTCAATTAAACTGTAATCAGATGTATGCTGCCTTAGAAACCTTAGTAATGTATGATACTCATAAATCGATAAAGAAGGTCACCAAAGGACTAGATTCTGTTTGGATTCAAAAGGTCCTTAAGATGTTGAAGTTCTTTAAAACTTGTGATGAAAAGGATGTAAAATATAAGGTATATCGAAGAACATTAGCTTGCATACAACCAGGAAAAGTTCCAGGAAAGAAAGAGATAACCCTTTGTGCTAAGGATTTGCTATTAGGATATGACGATATTCCATACCCGGAATCCTGTATTTCATATACAGCTCGTCAGGCATTTAAAAAGAAATATTTAAAACAAAAGGAGGATAAGAAATGAGAATCTACACTTCAAGTTATGAATTAATGTCCGAAACAATGAGAAATGTTATAGAGATGGGTGCTATAGTTAGACCAAAATCTTATCAGAACAAAAACATTGAAGGACAAGAAGATTACATTACAAAAGAAGTAATCTGTCATCAGTACTGTTTAACTTCTTTGGGAGACCCAAAATGGTTATTCTTAGCTGATAAGAGAAGTAAACAATGGGTAGAAGAAGAATTCAAGGAAAGAATCCATGACCCTTTGGATAGCCCAGATAAATTCTCCCATATTAACCCAGGATCAGCATTCCTTATCAGAGAAGATGTTTGGAGACCATTCTTAGTAAATGGGAAATTCGATTATACCTACAATGAAAGATTAAGATTTGGATGGACTGATTCCAAGGGAATTAATCACCAAGATCGGATTTGGGATGCTTTAAAAGCAGTAAGGGATGAGTTAATTAGGAACCCAGATACTCGCCAGGCAGTAATCCCAATCTTTCATCCGACAGATGTAAAATATATTGGAGGAGAAAGAAGAGTACCTTGCTCAATGTATTATGATTTCCTAATCAGAGAAATAAAAGGTAAAAAGAGGTTACACATCTGTTATCATCAAAGATCATCCGATTTGGTAACTCATTTTGGTAATGATGTATACCTTGCATGGAAACTTATGGAGTACATGGCTGAGCAAACAGGGAATGAACCAGGATATTTATATCACACTATCGATTCTCTACATTCATATAAAAAGGATTGGGTATTACTCAAACAATGTTTGGATGATATCACAGAATGAATGAATAATTGGGAAAAAGAATGGATTAAAACTTTAGCCTCTATCATGATTTGGTAGAGGCTTCTTAATTTATATAAGAATATGGGCAAACCAAAAACAAAATATCACATCTTAGAGAATGAGCAACAATTGGATATGTTAATTGATGCTTGTAAGAAAACTGGATATGCTTCGGTAGACTTTGAGACTACGGGTAATCGAATATATAATAATGATTTTTATCCTACGATTTTAGGTGTATGCTTTGAACCAGGTAGGGCAGGAGTAATTCCTTTAGGTCATTTCGATTCGAAATTTAAAAAATCCTGGAAAACAAAGCTTCAGAAATTTGGAGAAGAAGTTATTGCTAACGAAAACATTGTTAAGGTTGCATGGAATGCTAAATTTGATATGCAAGTATTTCACAAATATGGTATCTTTCATAAAGGTAGGTTATTTGATGGGATGCTTGCTAAATATGTTTTGGATGAAGTAAGGCCCCATGATTTAAAGAATCAGGTAAGGAGGTTCCTTCCTAAATTTGGAGATTACGAAGAAGATTACGAAGGATGTAATTTACCTTGGGATCAAAAACCTTTATTGGGATTATCCCAGTACTGTGCTATAGATACTGATATGTGTTTAAGATTATTCCTATTCTTCGAAAAGAAAATGATGGACAAGGCATTTTACCCTTTGTTTAGAAATCTTATTATGCCTGCTTCTAATCTACTAACAAAGGTAGAGACAAGAGGGCAAAGACTTGATAAAGAATGGCATGGAGAATTAATGGAAAAATATCCCAGATTAATTCTAGAAGCAGAAACCAAGGTAAGAGCCCTTAAAAAGGTAAAGAGATTCGAGAAATCCCTCATCCAACAGAGATTAGATAAAGCAATATCGAAGATAGAGGAAGAGATTAGAGAATCTAAGAAAGTAATAAAAACATCAGATGATTCTCGAAAAATTGCTTCTGCTGAAAGATCAATTAAAAATAGAGAAGAAAAGATTGCCAGATTAATGGCTGGAGAATTTAATACTAAATCCGAAAAAGCCATAATAGAACCCATAAATTTTGGGTCAGCTTCACAAATGACACAACTTCTATTTTTAGACCCAAAAGGATTTAGATTCCCAGTAGTAAAATATACACAAAAAGATAAAAAGGATACGGATAACCCCTCTTCATCAGAAGCAGTATTATTGGAATTACAAAAAACAGATAAAACTGGATTTATTGATACGCTTTTAGAATTAAGGGGGCTTAAGCAGATTAATAATATGTTTGTAAAGGGGTTTGCAAACTTAGTTCAAGATGATGGTAGATTACATCCAAAATTTCATATCCAAGGTACTGTAAGTGGGCGATTATCTAGTAGTGACCCCAATGCACAACAGTTTCCTAGATTAGCAACAAACCCCGATATTAGGAAGTGTTTAGTTGCATCCACTGGTAGACTCTACTTGATGATGGATTATTCACAAGCAGAATTAAGATTGATGGCCCATTTATCAAAATGTAAAGGTTTGTTGGAAGCATTTGCAAAAGGTTGGGATCCTCACTTATCAGTAGCATGTAAAAAATATGGGGCTAAATATGATGAGATAGAGCCTATCTATAAGGATGAGCAACACCCGGAATATAAAACTTGGAAAGTACGAAGAAAGCAAGCTAAACACATTGTTTTTGGGTGTATATATTGTATCGGTGCAGCTAAACTTGCAGAAGAGCTTTCAGACCCAAAAACAGGGTTGGTGGTAAGCCCAAATGAAGCCAAGTCATTTTTAGAAGATTTTTTCACGGACTTCCCCGAGGTGAAAAAATTCATGGATAAACAAATGAAGTTCATGCATAAACATGGCTATGTAAAAACACTTTTTGGTAGAAAAAGGAGATGCCCCGAAATCTTTGGAGATAATCAGATGCAGATTGTAGAAGCAGAACATGCTTCAGTAAACATCCCATGTCAAGGTGCTGCATCGGATATGGCATTATTTACTTCAGTATTAATTGATGAGAAAGTAAATAAGGGGGAATTACCAGATTTGCAGGAAGTAGGTACTGTCCATGACTCCATATATTTTGATACATTACCTAAAGACATCAATCCAAAGACCATATATCAACTTTGGGACATGGCAAGAAATCCCAGTACAAAAGAATGGTTTGGATTCCAAATCGATGACATAGATATGTCAATGGATTTCGAAGTAGGAAGGTCCCAGGGAGAAGAATTACCCTTTGCAGTGGGATACGATTATAATCGATTATTAAATTTCAAAGGGGAATGGAAAGGGTCCAAGGAAGAAGAATATTATTTTTCACTGGTAAACAAATGTAAATCAGTAGATATCAAGGACTATCCAAAGGTTTACCCAGAGTATTTCAAGTGAACTAATTAAATTAAATTTTAAACATACATATATTATGAAAGATGAAAAAAGAGGGATAATCATATCCCTAATAATCTGGGTTTTATTTATGTTTATGTCCATTACTCGATGGATGGGTGATGGAATCCTAAAAGAGATTGGGGATTACATTGCTATCACATTTGGCGTAATAATTACTCTGTTGGTGGGAATAGGAACTTGGAGTATGAGATCATTTATTAAACAATATGGAGGAACAGAAGATGAGGATAGTACAAAGGGGAATTAATCTTAGGGTAACTAAACCTAAGCCCATAATTTGCCCCAAATGCGGATGTGCTTTTGAAGTACAGAGTCCAAGAGATGTAATCCATTCAGTTCATCCAGTTAATACATATTTCGTTGAACAGATGATTGTTATATGCCCAAATTCTTCCTGTAGATTTGAACAGAGACTTTCTTCTGAAAAGATCAAATCTATAAAACAGAGCTTTCCAGATTATCCATGGGATAATGGGTCCAATACATCAATAGACACCATAACTACCTAAGATTTATGAGGGATTCCAGTATAAAAGAACTTAAGAGGGAGTCCTCTATAAATCACCTAACAGTAAGGGTAAGAGGTAAAAAACTCGATATAGACCTATCAAAGGAATTGGCAATTAATGAAACTTCCATTAATAAACTGATCTCAGAAAATCCTTCAAGCTACTCCTTAATCTCAATTTTAAAATCCAAGGCAGTAGCTGAGAGGGATCAATTAGAAAGGGAAAAGGATAGGATATTTTCTCAAGTTTATGTTTCTGTGGTAGACAGTAATCCTAAAGCTACAAAAGAATATGCAACTCATAAAGCAAATGCTAACACAAAATATCAAGTTGCAAACGATAAATTTTTGGAAGCTAAGGAATACGCAGATAAATTAATTTCTATCTGTAAAGCTTTTGAAATGAAAGCTCAACTACTACAAACATTCTCATCCAATATCAGAAAAGAGTGAACACTATTTATTAATCGCATAAAATTATTATTTATTATGAATGTTATTCAGAACTTACTTACTAAAGAAGCTGCATTAAGAGTATCTCAGAATATTCCAGGTACTCCAACTGAAGATCGGATCCTTTTAGCAGTACCCAAAGATGATGCAAGGACTGCCAGTGGTTTAATCATCCCTGGTAAACCCGAGGATTATCCCAGAAAAGGGGTAATCGTAAAAATGGGATTAATGGAGCAGGACAGAAAGATCAATAAACATTTAGAAATTGGTCAAATCGTTACTTATGGGAATTACGCTGGAAAGGATATTTCTTTCGATAATGGATATTCTTTAGAATCCGTTAAATTTGTGGTACTCTCAATTGAAGAGGTTATCTATATAGAACAAAACAATCATTAATATTTTGATATATCATGAAGAAAGTAAAAACAGAAAAGAAAGGTCTTTCCATGAGGGAAAAACTTTTGGCTAGAAAAAAAGAGCTGGAGAAGAAAGGATCCGGTGGTGGAATGATTTATCCCAAAGAGGGAACCATTCGCTTCAGAATAAAGGATCCAGGAGAAGATTGCGAACTAGCTATCGAAATTATTCAGTTCTACTTAGGGCCAAAATTAGGTGGAGTAATCTCTCCAGCTACCTTCAACGAAGATTGCCCATTCATGGAGAAATACCTGGAACTAAAGGAAAGTAAGGATGAAGATGATAAACTTCTTGCAAAGAAACTGGTTCCAAAAAGAAAATATGTAATCGCAGTAGTTGCATATAAAGATGAAAAGGGAAAAGAAGTCGATGAACAGAACATTGATAAACCAATGTTAATCCCCAAACAAGCTTACCAGGATATCATTGATCTTTATTTGGATGAGGATGAATGGGGAGATATGACTTCCATCAAAAATGGATACGATTTGAAATTAACCCGTTCTGGTAAAGGTCAAATGGATACCACTTATACCATTTCACCATGTCAGAAAAAACCTCTGGATAAGAAATATGCTAAGCCAGTTAATCTTGAGGAAATGGTAAGAAAACATATCCTTCCTTACGATGAACTAGAGGATAAATTAAACGAATTTCTTTGTGGTGGGGTTGATGATGACGATGATGAAGATGATACTCCAAAAAAGAAAAAGAAATCCTTAAAGGACAAGGATAAGAAGAAAAAGAAAAAAGCTAAAGGTTCTGATATTTAAAAAAATCCATATCACTCGTAATAAAGTTAAAGGGAGTATGCCTTCAATTGGGTTGCTCCCTTTTTTAATCTAAAACAAATCATCATACACTATGGCAAAGAAAAAGATAGGTATAAAGATACCAACATTAAAAGAATTAAACAAGTCATTCCCCACATCATTTGTTGCTTCAGAAAGAGATGATTCCAATTTCCCTAAAATTCCTACCAGATTCCTTGCATATAATTATCAATTGGGGGGAGGTATTACATTTGGTAGGTTAATGGAGATATTTGGGGAAGAGAGTAGCGGCAAAAGTTTAGCTGCTTATGACTTTGCATATTGTACCCAACAATTGGGTGGGGTAGTTTTATTAGCCGATGCAGAACAGGCTTTTACAAATAAATGGGCAGAACAAAATGGATTGGACTTGGATAGGGTTTTAATCCTAAGAGAAACTTCTGTAGAAGTAATTTCTGACTGGATTGCTCAATATTCCTTATATTGGAGATCAATACTGACTCATAATGAACCTATTTTGGTAATCATAGATTCACTAGCTTCATTGGACACATCAGAAAACATAAACTCTCAGATGACTGATTCTAAAGCGGATATGGGGAATAGGGCTAAAGCCATCTATAAAATGTTTAGAATCCGATCCGAGCTTCTATCAAAATTGGGAGTAACAATGATATGTATAAATCAATTAAGAAAGAACCTAAAAGCGGGAATGTTTCAGAATCCAGATACTACTCCAGGTGGCCAAGCAATGAAATTTTATGCTTCAATCAGAAGTGGATTCTATGGAAGTAAGACAATTACTGAAAAACACAAAGGTAAGGAAGTAAAAGTTGGTAGGTATACTTCTATTCGTATGGAGAAAAATAAAATTGCTCCCTCAAGGGCTACCATATCCAAAGCACCCATGTATTATAATCCCAAATATCATGATGTTGGATTCGATAGGTATTTTGGATTGGGGGACATATTAGTTGAAGAGGAAGTCTTGGAAAAAACTTCGGGAGGAATTTATAAGTATAAAGGGAAAACCATTGCTAGAGGGGATGAAAAGTTACAGTTGGTAATCGAAGAAGATGAAAAGCTGAGAAAGAGATTTATTAAAGCTTGTGGGATAAACACTATCACAACCACTCAAAAACATTTGGATGATTTGAAATCCAAAGGTATAAATCTCTTCCCAGTAGATGGAAATTTGGATTATGAATCTCAATCCGATGATTCAGAAGATGAAGAAGAGGAAGAAGAATTCGAAGATTAAAGTAGTGGTAGCCATTGTCCCAAAAGGGATGATGGTACCTTGCTTTCAAGTAGTATCTGCAGGCTCATTAAATAATCCCAGAGTTATATTTTTATATCAAGAATTACAATGAAAGAAGAAAGGATATTATTGGTAGATGGAAACAACTGCTTGTTGAGAGCTCATTTCAAATTCAAGAATAAAGGGTTCTCAAATGGTAAGATTCCAACAGGTGCAGTATATGGATTCTTTAAAATCCTATACTCAAACATTGTAAGGTTTAAAATCACTTCAGTAGTAGTATGTTTCGACTGTCATAGGTCTAAACTAAGGACTGATATGTACCCCGAGTATAAAGCCCATAGAAAAAGGATTTCAGAAGATTGGGATCAGATTTTCAAGGTACAGTTTCCCATTATTAAGCGTATCTTAAGGAACTTAGGAATTGTTTATGTATGGGATAACAAAAGGATCAATGAAATGGAAAGTGATGATTACCTTGCATTGCTTTATCAAAAGAATTGCTTATCTCAAGTATACCTATTATCATCAGATGAAGATTTTGTTCAACTTCTAGCATTTCCAAATATCAAATTGATAAATCCTTCTAAAGATATGCTAGTAACACCTAAAAATTGTAAAGATGTATATGGGTATACACCAGAACAAGCAGTGGATATGAAAATCCTATGTGGAGACACATCTGATAACATTTCAGGAATAAAAGGGGTAGGTCCTAAAACTGCTTTAAAATTCTTAGAAGAGTATGGAAGTATAAGAGAGTTCTTAAAATCTGATCATGGAGATAAGAAATTCCCTAAATCAGAATTAGAACCAATATTCAAACGAAACCAACTGTTGATAGACCTGTTCTATTATCTAACAAAGGTTAATCCAGAAGTAATCCCATATCATGATAAAAAACATGCAATGGATAAGATTACCTTAAATGAGATATTTGAGAAATATCAACTCAAATCTTTCATGTCATCAGAATTTATGAAACCATTCAAACAATTAAAAACTTACAAATATGAAGAATAAGAGGATAGTAATCTGTGGTGCAAGTGGGGTTGGCAAATCAACCATAGCCAGAGCTATTTCAGAGGAGTTTGGAATTAAATATGTTTCTGGGAGTTTATATGATTTAATGCCCAATCTCCCAAAAAATCATTATGATTTAAATACCAAGTATGATACCAATGAAAAACACAAAAGGAATTTCCAAATCCTAAACCTAAGGTATCATCAGTATATGGAATTAGAAGGTAGCTTTGTTACAGATCGTAGTCTGTATGATACAGCTGGTTATGAGATCCAAGAAAATTCCATGGGACTCCCAACCTGTGAAACACATGATTTTATCGAAAAGATAAATGCTATCAATTATGATCTTATGTTAAAGGAAAAAGAGATAACTCATATTATCTTCATTCCTTACAAAAGAGATCAATTTGAAAGATGGGAATTCGAAAACGATGGCAAACGTATTACCAATAAATACTTCCAATACATGGTAAGTGCTTGTCAAACTTTGGTATTCAATGTCATTGGAGTAGAGCAATCTTTTGGCCAGCTTATCAGAAACATATTCAGTAAAAACAAGGTTGGTACTTTATTTGTACATGATACTAGCTGGGAAGCAGGGGAGGGATATGATCCAATCGATGGAATTAAACTCTTAGAATTAAATGAGATGGATCACAGTAAACGAATGAAAGCAATCAGAAAGTTTTTAAAATGAAAAAGGAAGTTATAGCATTAGCTTTCTCCGATATTCATCTAAATAATTGGACAAAGTTCAATCAAAATGGGAGTCGAATAGATTCCCATTTTTTGATTTTAGACAAAATTTTCAGAGAAGCAATAAAACAAAAGATCCCAGTTTTCTTTTGTGGGGATTTAGTACATACTCCAGAAACAATCAATATGGAGTTATATATTAAGATGTCTAAGCATTTCGATAAATATTCCAATGAGCCAAAGCTTCAAGTATTTGGGATCTCTGGTAATCATGAAATACCAAATTTGAACACATATGATCAAAGGTCAGATTCTTTCTTAACAGCTCTTGATCTTCAATATCATTGGTTTCATTGTATGGATTGGAAAACTATCCAGTGGCCAACATTTGCATTGCATGGCATACCATACCTGGATCATAATATTGGTTTAAAGCAAGCATTAAAAGAAACAAAAGTAATTAAGGGTAAAAAGAATATCCTATTACTACATACTGATTATGCTGGAGCCCGAGATACAGATGGTAGAGAAGTTGGTTCTGTAGAAAACTTCGATAGAACATTACTCAGAAAGTTCGATTTGGTATTATGTGGACACATACATAAATTTCAGAAATTAGAGAAACATGTATACATGGTTGGAGCACCTTTACAACAAAGGTTCACAGATGAAGGAAACAAAATGGGTTATCTTAAGATATATTCTGATATGTCCATTGAATTTGTTCATATTAAAGGATTGCCTAAGTTTAAGACAGTGGGCAGTGTGGAGGAAATTAAAGAGGACGGAAATTATTATAGAGTTCTCAAACCTAAGGCCTCTAATGATGAGTTCAGCTCAGAAAGCAAGGTTATACAGAAAAACTATTCGAAAGTTAAAGCAGGTAGACGATATCTTCGAATACAAGGTATCAAAGATCCTGAAAAGAAGAGACTTCTTATTGAAATACTTAAAAAGGCAGAGGAGGAAGAAGTATGATTAAATTCATGAACATGGAGATAAAAGGATTCTGTTCTATTCAGGATCTTAGTATAACATTGGGTACAGAAGGAATCCATCTGGTTAAAGGAAATAATGGTAGTGGGAAAGCACAACCTTTAACAGAGCCAGTTTTAACCGAAAAGGGATGGAAAAAAATGGGAGAATTAACTTTGAGGGACAGAGTGATAAATCCTGTTGATGGAAAGCCCATAAAGATATTAATGATTACAGATAGGGGGTCTCTACCCACATATCGAGTCTCATTTTCTGATGGTACTCATACAAGGTGTGCAGGGGATCATTTATGGTCTGTTTATACTAAAAAAGCTAGACATCATTTACGAACTTTTGATACTGAAACTTTATTGAAGTCTTACAAGAGAGAGAATCCATCCAACCCGGGAACTTTCATATATAGGTATGATATTCCAATAACTAAGCCCATAGATTTTGGAAGAACCTCAGACTTACCAATACACCCTTATGTTTTAGGGTTTATTCTGGGGGATGGGAGTATAACTGGGAGTAGGCCTACTGTACGTGTATCTACCAATTCAAAAGATTGGGAAGAGGTAGTAGGTAGGCTAAGGCAGTTTTTACCAAATCTCAATATGGTAAGAGAGGGTACAGAGATAAGGGGTACCATAAAACATTTCAGGATACATGGTTTAGGTGAACAATTAAAAGAGCTTGGATTATTAGGATGTAGGTCTAATAATAAATTTATTCCGGATATATACCTAAATGCTTCGATTGAAGATAGAAAATTACTTTTAGCTGGATTATTGGATACTGATGGGAGTACTCCATCTAGTAAGAAGAAAGCTAAAACTTGTATCAATTATTCCTCTACATCTCCATATTTAGCTAAACAAGTTGCTTATATATTAAGAAGCTTAGGTGAAGTTGCTTCTATAAAGGAGCGGGATAGAACTCCAGAGGGCAAAGCTGTAACCTACACAGTACATTGTAATATAACATTTAATCCTTATATGAGAGGGTATAAAAAAGCCATACTTAACAGTCACATGTTAACCTCTAAACGGAGAAATAGAAAAGTAAAGAAGATAATCGATATCTCTTATGTTGGGGATTTACCAGTTAGGTGTATAAAGGTAGGCTCTCCAGATGGCTTATATATTACCCGGGACTTTATTGTTACTCATAATTCCAGTTTCTTGAATGCTATCAGTTGGTGTTTATATGGTAAAACATTAAAAAACATAAAAGATGTAAATACCTTAGAATCCTGGAGACCCAATGATTATAAGGGTACAATGGTAAAAATCTTTTTTGAGAAAGATGGCTCAATACATCAGATAATACGATGTCAAGAATATAAAGGTAAAGTAGAAGAGGCTAAAGGAGGAAACAGATTACTCTATCTAATAGATGGAGCCCAAGTAAAAGAAAAATCCAAACCAAAGATTCAAGAACTTATCGAAAAAGATTTGGGTAGTAGCTTTAGGCTTTTCAAAAACACAATTACATTTGGTCAAAGACTCCAGCGTATAGCTGAATCATCGGGTCCTGATAAAAAGGCTTTGTTCGAAGAAGCTTTCGAAATAGGTTATATTACTGTAGCAAAGAACATTGCTATGGTAATGAAAAAAGAAACACAACAGAAATATGATGAAGCATACTATCGAGTTAAATCCATAACTGAAAGATATGAAGATGCAAGAAAAAGTTATGAAAAATTCCGAGATAGTGAAAGGAATTATAAAAAGATCTTCAGAGAACAGGTTGATCAGATCGAAAATAAAATTACACTGAGACATGAAAAACTTGTTAGATTGGAGAAAAAGTTCGATGAAAACCTGCTAACTAAGAGCTTAAAAAATTTGGAGCATCTTAAGAGAGAGTTAACCAAACTTAAAAAAGAAGAACTTGATACCAATCAACAATTAACCAAAATCACAAGTAAAAAAGGGGTCCTGGAATTTATTGAATCCATCATGGGTTTATTACAGAAAGGGAAATACAAGGTTGCATATAATGACCTTAAAACCTTATCCTCACATTTCAAATCATCGGAAGAGATTAAGGATAAAAAATTTAAGACCCAGTCAAAAATCTACGATGTAGAATCTTTTTGTAGAGAACAAGAAGATATTAAAGATGATATTACTACTTTAAAGGGTGAAATTACTAACCTGATAAAAGAAAAGGGAAACTTAAGATTAGAGAGAATAAACATAATCTCACCTCAGTATCGAAAACAGAGAAAGGAATTAAAAGCTAAGTTAGAAAAACATCGTAAAAATTGTGAAACTCAGAAAAAGGCATTAGAAAACCTAAATTGGGTAATCAATGACCCATTAAGTAATTCTGGGATGAAAACTTTTATTTTCGATGCTTCATTAAAATCCTTGAACGATTGTTTGGATGATTACAGTACTATAATCGGATTTAATATAAAGTTCACAGTAAACACAGAATCATCAAAAAGGGATTTTGTAACCTTAATCGATAAAGATGGCCAATTACTTCAATACGAAGAATTATCCGGAGGTGAACAACAATTGGTAAATGTGGCTATGGCATTTGCATTACACTCTATCACAAGCGTATCATTGGGAATAAATTTACTTTTCTTGGATGAACTTTTCGAAAACTTAGATAAGGCAAATATCGAAATCGTAATGGACTTAGTGAAATATATAGGTAATGGGAAAAGCATTTATATAATCACTCACCAAGAGAATTTTTCAATCTCAGGTTCTAATACGATTAAGGTAAAAAAAGACAATGGTATTACCACTATAATCCCATAATACTTAAAATTCAATACCAAATGTCAGTGAACAGTAAAAATAAAGGATCCAAAGCTGAAAGGGAACTTGCTAAGGTATGGGAAAGATGGACTGGCTATAAATTCTCCAGAACTCCTATGTCAGGAGGTTGGGCTAAATCTATCGAATCTTTTGGAGATTTAACCTGTACTGATCCGAAACATAGCCACAAATTCCCTTTCAGTGTTGAATGTAAATCCTATAAGGGTATAACATTCAATGATATTCTAAAAGGTACAAAATCCGATGTACTTAGGTTTTGGGAACAAGCCTCATATGATGCTAACCGATGTAATAAAATCCCATTATTATTTATGAGAGAGAATGGGATGGCAAAGCAAACCTATTTTTTAGTATGTGATGTAAAAGTGGGAAAGCTAATCGTAGATTTATCCAAGAAAAGCTTAGACATGATTGCTTTGAGCTGTTCATTAGGGAATCTACTGGTGTTCAATTCAAACGACTTAACGGCGATTCCCTATAATGAATTCTATAAAGCAGTAAGGAAATTATGAAAAAAAGAGAATATGTATGGTGTATATGCCATATAGATAATAAACTTTATGGTTCAATCGAAGCTGAGCTTAAAAAAGCAAAATATGATGATATCAAAGTATACATTCCAACACTTTCAATATTAAAAAAACGAAGTAAAGGAAAAGATATCTATGAGGATGTACCCATGCTATTCTCTTATGGCTTTATCAGAATGAGAAAAGAAAAAGCATTCTCAAGGGTATTCCTACATCGATTAAAAAAGGCGATCCCGGGAATCCATTCTTGGGTAAAGTCTCCAGAGACAATGCATCAAAGGAAAATAAAGGCCAGGATTCAAAATGCCGAAGATTGGGATGACTTCTCTATTGTAGCAACAGTATCCAGAAAAGAAATCAGAAGATTAAAAAGACTCTCCAAAGAAAACAAGGTTTATTCTAAGTATGATATTGCCCAATTAACAGTTGGAAGTTATATCGTATTAAGAGGGTATCCTTTTGATGGTGTTCAAGCAACAGTATTAGAGATAAACCTTAACACACAAAATGTAAAGGTAAAATTATTCCCAAATGGAGGTGAAATCGAAATATGGTTACCTTTTGAGAATGTTCTTTACAGTACATACTTGGATTATGATCCAGATAAATTAGCTTATGATCATGCCGAGGATAATATTAGCAATTCTTATAAATTAACTACAACACAAGAAGAGGACTCATTATGGATGGATTAGTAGATAACAAAGCATGGAATTGTCTTACTAAAGAAGAACAACAATCCTTATCTCTTTCAATTTCCTATGGTAAATCCTCCTGGGAAGTTGGAGAGATAATGGGGATCGTACATTACAAGTATTTGGAATTAAAAGAAAGATCAGAAAGGCTTTTCAGATTGTTTCATGATTTTTTCGAACTTCATGATAACATCTTTAAGCCTGTTCGTTGTGTTGATCAAAGATTTGTAGATTATATAGAAGCTTGTATAGAACGAAGAGTTACAAGAAAACAAGCTTCTGACCCTTTTGGAGATGCTGCAATGTATGTGGCTCCAATTAAAACTCAATTCCTAATAAAACAGATGGCTCTATTAAAAGAGTCTACCGATCCATGGGATATCGACACATACAAGCTTATCATGGAATTCGATAGATGGAATAATTGGAGAATCCTTCCAAGGAAAATTCAACAGCCATCTGCATATAAAAGAAGGAATAATCGAAGAGATATCTTTTATATCAAATACATCTGTAGCTTGGATTCTGAGCAAGTTCAAAATCTCATAGATCAATATTGGTATTCAAGGAAGAAACAATGTTATTACTTTGTTGTATTCGATTATGATAGGTTCGATGATGGGTATCAGATAGTACCTGTAAAAAAACGAGACAGTACTTTAGAGAAGCTATCTAAACTTTATATCTATGTATTTGATGATAAAGACATGGCTGATGTATATGGCTACTTGGTAGTAGAATTCCAATATGGGAATAAGACTGCAAAGAAAGGTCAAGCGTTCTGGCCAAATTATCGTCAAACAATCGAAAAAGCAGTAAACTACAACAGTGTAAACAATCTAGATTTTTATGCTGAGAAATTAGATTATGCTTATCAGAATAATGATAAACAGAAGTTACTGAATTTCGAAAAGAGAGAAAAGAAAAAACGTAAAGGATTACAAAGAGCTAACGAAAACTCATTTTACATATGAAAACATTAGAAGAAAAGTACAAAGATTACAGAGATTTGTATTACAAATACTTTGTATGGATGGGAGATGCTACAAAACCGGGAACTTACATTCCTTTATCCAGAGTAGACTTAGTAAACGGTTTAGGTGAAATTGAGGATGGTACAATTAATTTTGCTGAGCTCCTGACATTAGAACACCTCCTTAATAGAAAAGGTACAATGTATGCTACTGCCTTTACAAGGTTAGTATATGCTGCCAAGAATTATTTCAAGGGTTCCTTTATTACTAACAAAACCTATGATGGCTTTTTTGTGAGGGATGATATTAATCCATTAATGGCCGAAAAATTTAACCTTGAGTATATTGATTCGATGGCTTATAATTCATTGAAACTAACATCTTCAGAAGATCCTTGTTATTCACCTTTTGTTTCTCAAGATCAAGTATGGAACTTAATGTTGCCTATGTTCTTTACAGATTTTGGTTTACAGAACAGATTAAAATCAATCTTAGATTATATCATTGTAAACAAGCATAAGGTATATAATCCCTACCTCTCTGAAATCTTACATTATTATACATTTTTACCTTCAATGAATGAAAAGAGGGTTAAACCCTGGGATAGGATTTATAACAGGATGAAACATTTCAAACCCAACATCAAGGTAAAAAGGGGAGCTAATAATTGGTATTTCTCTTATGGGTTTAGGGCAGTATACAATAAACTTGGTGGAGCTCAAGTTAAAACATTCTGGCATAAACTTTGGTACATTCCATTCATTTGGTTAGCCGATAGAGTATATCATCCATATATCTGTAAATGGTTTAACATCAGAGTAAAGAGAACTTCTTATTATTCGATGGGATTATTTGCTTGGTATAATAAAGGTTTCGAAAAGAGGTACATAAAGCAATTTAACAAAGCCTTAGAAAAGGGAGAATTCTTTGAACCTCAAATATTACCTTATATCTCAAAAGAACATCGAAAAAACATAAACTTCGAAAAGTTCAAAGAAGTAATGGAATCCTATCCTGAATTGGATACCTCTAAACCAATTGACTCACCAGTACATTTCCTAATTTTGTATAATATTTTAAAGATGGATTATTGCATATAATATATAATATATGTATATTTGCATCATAAATTAAAATTCAATAAAAATATGGCAACGGATAAAAAACAACAAAAACCAGCTCGGTATTGGCATTCAGAATTAAAATACCGAGACATTAAAAAAATGGCAATCGAAAGAGGGATGCCATTCCCAGAGGTGGTTTCTTCAGATTTTTATTCTCTGGTATCATTCATCGATTCTGAAAGGGCTCAAAAACCTAATCCAGATTTGGTATTACAATTTGATCTCTGGTTAGAAGGAATCTTAAAAGAAAGAGGTGCTGATTACTTAGTAAAACCCTCTCTCAGATTATCATATGTATCCGATGAAATGAGAGAAGGATCTAAGAAAAAACCTGCTAAAGAGAAAAAGGTAAAAGAAAAGAAACCTCCCAGAGAAAGGGATTCTAATAATCTTCTCAAGGGAACAAAAAAATCCTATACCTTTGAACTTGCAAAGAAAGGGTATTCATTGGATAGAATCAAACGAAGAGTATTAAAGAAATTCCCAGAAGCTTCTGAAAAATCCATCATTATCTGGTATAGACAAGCTTTATGTATCAAACATATCCCTAAACCTAAAGAAGAAAGAAAACCCAGAGTAAAAAAGGAAAAGACTCCAGAACAGATTAAAGCTTCCAGATTAAGGGCTCGAGAAAGAAAGAAGGAAAGGGCATTATTAAGGAAGCAAGCTAATGAAAGAACAGAAGCTTACAGAGAGTCACTTAATAAAAAGAAACGAAATGGAAAAAGAAAGAAAAAAGCCAAAGCCATTTAAAGTAAACGAGGATAGGATTTATGCAAATAAGTTCTATCCTTATTATTTTACAGAAGATTTAAGAGTAAACGTAGTACCAGTTAAATTCTATACTCGTTACCAAGCAAAGCTCACTTTAAAGGGACAATTTGGAAAAGATTGGCATAAATATCTCAAAATTGCCACTGGAAGGATGATTCTTAGTAGAGGCTGGAAATTTGGAAAAAATTCAGTAATGGTAGAAGGAAAACACCATCAGATTAGAAGATATTATATCCCTTTAGAATGGAATTATAACAAGAGAAAGAGAAAAGTCTTTAGAAGACTCATGGATAAAACCCTAAAGATTGGAAAACGTTCTATGATTAATCAATTCTTAAAAACATATTACATGCAAACATTATGAGAAGTAATCCCAAAATATCATCATTCAAAGATCCTTTATTTTTCGAAGGATTATTGAAGTATCATGATGCTTCATATTTAAGGTGGAATCGATTAACGGATAAGCAACAAAGGCAATTCAAGGAATATAATTTATTGCCGGATCAATTGAATCTTGCTTTGAAAGTTTTACATCGATTAAAAACTGAATATCAAACCGAGAGTGTACCATTTGCAATAAACATCGTTTCATTGATCTATGATAAATACAATGAATGGTTAACTACTCAAGATATCGAAAGAAAACATTTATCTGAAGACAGGGCTCATAAAGAACTCCTATTCAGGGGATTTGTTTTACTCGATAAATTTCATGTAAAACCTAAAAGGAGCTATGTGATGACTGCTTTCCCAGTTAAGGGTAAATTTTACATCCATCCTTTCGAAATGGGGAGTAACTATAGGATGACAAACGGGAAGAGGGAACTTCCTCATCTCTGGGATAACTTTATTAAAATCGGATTATCCGGGTATACCAGAGTTATCTACCCAGAATGTGAAATGATTCCAGATACCATATTAAAAAAATTCCCTTATTATGGAAAGGAACATTGAGGGATATACAAATTATCACATAACCAATGATGGTAGAGTATATTCATTTAATCAGAATAAATGGAAGAAGATACGTATACATAGAGGTAGAGAGATGATCAAGTTATCTAATGGTCATGGGAATATGAAAAATCTAAGTATATCTTGATTGGTAGCTAAAGCTTATGTTCCGAATCCAGAAAATAAGCCCTATGTTTTACATTTAGATAATAACCCGTTAAACAATTCTTTTTCAAATTTGAAATGGGGAACTCAAGCTGAAAATATGCAACAAATGGCAAGGGATGGTAGGAGTACTAAAGGTAGAGTTAGGGAAAGAGGGGAGTTATCAGTAGCATCCAAGTTAACTAATAGGCAAAGAAGGAGAATATTAAGGATGTTGGATAAGGGTGTAAAGCAAATACATTTGGCTAATAAATTTGGAGTTCATAGAAAAACCCTTGAACACCTACAAAAGAAACGGGCTTGGTATGGGCTTTAGACTAACCTTCCTAATCTCTCATCGAAACAATTGAACCAATTAAAAATTGATTGGGATATTGCATAATAAATTTAATGTATATATATTTGCATTGTCAAAATAAAAATAAAAAGATATGGAAACAAAAATAACATTACAAAAAAACATATTAACCCAGAATGCTATCAAGGTAGACGAAGTAACCTATCGCTGCAACTGGGCTAATGAAAAGATTTTAGAAGATGAGAGAGAAGAGAAAACCTTCAATTCTCTTGAGGAACTAAAATCTTATGTTTCAACTTTCACTCCCTTAAATCAAAGATTATACAGGGAAGCTAAGAAAAAGAAACTTCCATATTATTTAATGAAACAACTCGAGAACAAATAACTATCATTTATCAACAATTTAAAACATTACAATCATGGCTAGAAAAAAAGAAGCTAAAGTAGAAGTAGTTAACGAAGTAGCAATCAGCAAAACATTGGTATTGGTAACCTATTCAGATGGCACCTCCGAAATCCGATTCAAATTGACTTCAGATGAGCTTGAGAAACTGGTAGCTGCAGTTTCTCCGGCGGATGAAGAAGAAGAAGAAGATGAAGAAGATGAAGAAGAAGAAGAAGAAGAAGAAGAAGAAGAAGATGAAGATGAAGAAGATGATGATGAAGAAGATGATGATGAAGAAGATGAAGAAGATGATGATGAAGAAGATGAAGCCGCTGCTCCTTCTCCTGAAGAATTAGCTGGTATGGACTTCGAAGAACTGGAAGATGTTTGCGATGATCACTCCCTGGATGTAGATCCAGATGATTACGAGGAAGAAGACATCGAAAAGTTCCGCAAGGCAATCGCCAAGGAATTGGGCATCACTTTACCGAAAGCCAAGAAAGAAACTAAGGCAAAAGGTAAAAAGGGAAAGAAATAACCCAACTATAGGATAAAACAAGGTCTGGGATAAAAAATGAACACATTATTCATCATCTCTAATTATCTCGTCTAACAAAAAGTAATCCCAGACCTTGTAAAAAACGAACACATTTAAATTAACACACATATCAACATCAAAAATTAAATTATCATGGCAAAAGCTAAAGAAACTAAGAAGGCTATGTCTGCAGAAGAAAAGGCAGCAAAGAAAAAAGCTCGTTTGGAAGCTATCAAAAATCGTCCTGCTGGTCAAAGATGCAACAGTAAACAGGTCGATGTAATCGAAACAGAGAACGGCATAGTAGAAACTTGGGGTTATCCAGTGGTTGCTGCTCGTAAACACATCGGAGTTCTTACTACCACAATCGTAAAGGATAAAGGCGGTAACGTTATCTCTACTTCTTCAACTTGGGTTCCGGGAGATATTACCATCAAATCAAAGAAAGGACATGGTATCATCACTGGAGTAAAATCCAAGAAGGAAAAGGAAGAAGATACTGATACTGAGAAAGATGAAGCTGAAGAAGCTCCCAAGGCAAAGAAATCTAAGAAAAACGATTAAGTAAAAATAACCTATATTCGAATTTTTGGGAAAAGGGGATCCTTAACTGGGTTCCCTTTTTTCGTATAAACATCTTATCATGGAAGATAAAGAAAAAGCAATCATATTCATGGCACTAAGCAATCAAATATTGATTTATCAAAGTAAACTAGAAAACCATGAATATGAAGATGAAATAGAAAAAGAGATTTATAAATCTATCATAGAAGAAAGTATGAGCCTTTTAGATAGGTTTATGCCCAAAGAGCCTTCATCACATCCAATACCCAGACCCACCTTTTAAAGATAAGGAATTATATTGCAGTATGAAAAATAATATTTATATTTGCATAAAGAAAAAAATAAAAAAATTATGGTAACTAAACTACAAAGGATCATCGATAACATCGAATTAGTAAGACTCAGAAGAGAAGAATATTACAAAGCTTCCCCAAAAGGGAAATCCCTTATTCAAAAGGAGGTTAATATCCTTCTCAGAAGAATCAGGGATATGGTACAAGATATTTCGAATATTGGGAAAGGAAACATTTCGAAAGTTACTTATGTCATCAAAAATTCTGAAGGAATTAAAACTTTCGAAGAAGAATTCATAGGATTAGATGAAGAGGAGATTAAGAAACTTTTCGAAGTTAGAAAATTCTTTACTGCTTCATCAAACTATGAAATCATAAGAATCGAAAAATATCATACCCAGATCAGGGAAATATCTACTAATTAAAAACATATCATTAACACATTAAATTCATAAGAACATGAAGGAAAAAGCAAGCAAAACAAAGAAATCAAAGATCCCAGTTCCAGAAAATCAGGAAGCTTTGGCAAAGGTAAAGGAAGTAAAAAAGGAAATGGAAGCCTACTACAAGAAAAACAAATTGGATCCCACTAAGGATTACACCAAGGATAAAAAACATGGTGCCATTATCTCCAAATGGATTCAGATCTTGGAAGTAAATCGTAAAAAGGTAAAGGATTCCACTCCTCAAGAAATCCATCACAAAAAATCCGAGGATAAAAACAGAAAGCCTAAAGCTGAAAAGGCAGTAAAGGTTGCTAAGGATGGTAGAAAGGTAGCTAAATACGATTATCCTTTAGTGGATGGTAGAGAAATGACTTCAGAGGAAAAGAAAAAGTATCGCATCAAAATGCGAAAAGAAGCTAAGGGAGGTGCTTCTAAACCGAAGAAGGAAACTACCAAAGAAACCAAGAAGGTAGAATCTAAAAAGGTTACCAAGGAAAAAAAGGATAAAAAGGTAAAGGGTAAGGATAAAAAGAAAAAAGCTAACGATTAAGTTGGTTGCCATTTTTATATAAACCCAAAAGGGGAAGTATCCATATCTCAATTTGGGTCTTCCCCTTTTTTCATTTTAAAAAACTATCAATCATGGAAGAAAATAAAATCATCATAAAACCCAAGATGAGGATTACCTTATTGGATTCAGAACTTCGATGTATATCGGATAGATTAGTAGATCAGGCTACTGAATTCATGCAAGGAGCTAAAGTAAAGCATACTGATCCAATTAAGCTGGAAGTAGTATTAACTTCTAAAAATGATGTTGAATCACTTAAAACTTATTTGGATCAACTAGTAGGTAATCTACCTATAAAGGTTATTGGAACCCGAGGAAGACCTTCTTCTACTCCTTCGAAAGAATTGGAATCTCCGAGAGAGGATATTTATCTCAAGGTTGAAGAGATGACTAAAACTGAAAGCCAGGATGAGATAATTAAATACCTTCGTTCATTAGGCTTTGTATTCCTATTAACCGAGGATTTTTTACATTATTTTCCAGACTTTAAATTCAGAGCCAAGGATATTGGGGAAGCTAACAGAAATGGCCAATACATTAATTCCTATCAATGGCTTGTAAGAAGGATTAAGATGGCCAAAGATCCCAAATCTGATAAATATGATCCTCAGATTATCTTTGGATTCTATCTCAATGAAAGAAATCCCAGATTTGTAGGTTATCTCTATAAAGACTTCAAATCTCGAATGAAGGCTTATATTCCGAATAAAACTAAGATTACCTTTGCTTCATTCGAAATGGCGAAGATGCCTCCATATATGGAAGAACTGGAAAGATTAAAATGGTCTACAGAAATGAGGCAATTAATGCTAGACCCAGAAAAGAAACCTTCAAAATTCTTTATCAGATGGGCTCCAGATATTCTTTTACCCGAATCACATAAAGAAAAACTAAAACATCTCAATATCACATTCAAAGGGTAGCATCTGCTACCCTTTTTCGTACCATATAAAGTATAAAAAAGGTATTTATAATAAGAATAAATTTTATATATTTGCATTGGTATAATTTATTATTAATTTTAAACATATAAAAATGGAACAGAACAAAGAAAAGACATTACCAAAAGGACATTATGATTCTTTTGCTGCTCAATTATCCAAGGATATCCAAAGAGCTCAAGAGGAAATCTCTAAAAAAGAAGGCTTTGAAAAGGTACATCAATCTGTAAACCCAATTTCACAAAATTACGTAGGATGAAATTAAACATTAGTACAGAGGTAGCAGAGTTAATCTCTCATATTGCAGATGTACAAATCAAGGCTCTCTTAAATATTCAACAAGGGATTTACCAAATTGATGAAGAGGATCAGGAATTATTAATGCAATATCAAGCTACAATTCAAACTGTACAAAGGGAAGCAAAGGTTGTAATCTCTCATTTCCAGGATATGAAAAGGGAACCATTATTAATAGGTATCACTTCAAATCAATTCCTATCTATAATGCGGCATATCCTATTTCGAATAGAAGAAGAGTATCCAAATAAACAAGCAGTTATTCAATTATGGGATATCTTTTTCTATATAGAAAGGGAAAGAACACCCGAAATCAAATTAATGGTCAAATCGAATAAAAAACAAAACAATGGGAAAAGCATTAGCATCAACAACAATCGAATTAGAAGGAACAAAGACAATACAGTTCCAACCCGATAACATGGAAGGAGTAGATTCTTCTAATCTATACAAAATCTGTAAAGGTTATATCCATGATAAAGCAGATCAAAAGGAAATACCTTATGTAGCAGTAAACTTTAAAAAGAATCCTGGCCTTCTTTATATCTATGAGGGTATTCATCCAAAGGTTTATCAAGAATTCAGAGAAGCTCCCTCTAAAGGGCAATTCTTAAATCGAGAAATTATTCCTTCTGCGAAATCAACTTATAAAGTTCATGTACCTGGATTAAGATGAGTAAGAAAACATTCTTTATATCGTTATCAGTAGTTCTTGGGATTTTATTCCTGGGAACTACTCCCTCAAAGGTTAAAGAGCAACCCAAATGGGAAAAGCCAGAATCTGGGAAATGGTGCTTGGGATATGATTATAAAAATCATCGATACAGATATGATACTTCACCAAAAACCAAATTCCAGCCAACTAAAACAGTAATCAAAAAAGCTCATCATAGTTTCGAATTATATGAGAATGGGAACTTTACTAAGGAACAAGCAAAAGATCTTGAATATTACATTCAATCCCAGAAAAGTACCCATGATTACTACCCAGAAGATATCCAAGAATTAATAGAATATTATTTGGATTGAATAAATAATATATGTATATTTGCAATAAATAAAAAATCAATTATTAATTAATAAAACATTTACAGCTATGACAACGAAATCAACATCTCAGAAAGTAAAAGCAACAAAGGTTGAATCCAAAAAAACAAAGGCTTTAAATCCTAAGGTAGAAGAAGCTAAAGCGAAAACTTCTAAAAAGGTAAAGGCAACCAAGATTGAATTGCCTTCAACCAAATTGGAGAAAAAGAAATCCAAGGTAGCTAAGGAAGTTACTCCAGTTACCAATACTGCTCTCATGGAACAGGTGGTATCGAAAAGGGAGATCAAATACATCTATCCCGATGATTGCATTGATACCCTTGCCAGAAAACAATTCCGTCAAAAGGTAAGGAACAAAATCCATAAAATGGAGAACCAACTTTTCAAAATGTCGGATAAAACATCTAAGGAATATCTGAAAATTTCCAAAGAACTCAAGGCATATTATTCTGCCAATGTCAAAGAAGGTGCTGCCATATAATATAAACCAAATTAGGAGGATACTTACTATATCCTCCTAATATGTACAACGAAATTTAAAAGGTTTATATTATGGCACTTATAATCGGATTACCAGAAAAAGAGATTCAAAAGGTAAACAAAGACCTTTATGAATTACACAAACGGGTTATTCTCAATTATCTCTTATCAAGATCTCTCAAATTAAGGTCCAGAAAAAAATTCTTCATAGTATATGGACATTACATTACAGAGAAAAACATTCACGAATATTTCTATACACCTATACACATATTTGTTCAGCTTTTAATCCGAAACGAATTATGGAGATGCAGAAAATATCACAAAGATACTAACATTAAAAAACGTAAAAGAAAATGAACACAGAAACATTTTTCGTAACAGGGAATAATGCCTATAATATTTTAGAGGTATTATTGGATAATGAATTCCTTTGGGACAAAGCCCAGTATAAATGTTATTATGGGTATTACATTAATGGTAAAACCAATAAAGTGATTGCCTTTGATAACAGAACTGGGCATTGTAATACCGAAGAATTCGAAACTGTAGAACAAGCTAAAGAATGGTTAGGATATGAAGACAATTGATTATATCAAAAAGTATGGATTGGATAAAAACAACAAAAGTTTATCCAAGTTAGAAAAGGATGAATTCTTTAAGGACTTAGAAAAAGAGCTCTTAGAAAGAATTCAAGAGAGGAAGAAAAATTATCCTGAAGATTTGCCCTACAAAATCTTTCAGAATTTGGTTAAACAGGTTAATGATAAATTCTGGGCAATCTCAAATAAGAAAAAAGGAATTGCTTTTACCTTCGAATTATGGAATGCCTTTTTTGCAATCAAGGTAATTCCTATTCGGAATAAATATTTCCCAGAAATGGAGAAATTTAAACATAAAAAGTAAAATTACAGCAGAGCTCGAGACTAACCTTGAAGGCTCTGCTTTTTTAATCCTTAAATATCACAGATATGAAACTTTCAGGGCAACACATTAATGGGGCTTGGCTATACATTGTTACCAAGATGGTTCTTCTCACTAAAATAGGTGAAAATAAAGAAGTAAATATGGATGTTCAGATTACTGGTAACAGTTTAATAATTAAAATATTGGACTACAGAGAAATCATTGAACCTGATTATTTCGAAAATCTTAAGGAAGAACTTCAAAGATTCAAATCAGAGTATGAAAACCTTCTAATCAGAGAAACTTCGATAGGAAACGAACATAGGTATCTCATAACATTAATCCCATAAAATTATGCAAATAAATGATATATTTACAGACCTTCATGGTAACCAATATGAAATAATGGATTTCCATGTTTTGGGCCCAGATTATCCACTATTCCAGGATAACAGGGATGCCATACTCACATCATCTACTCAAGATGAACATATTAACCTTATCATAAGAGGGAATGATCAACTTATCATATATAATGAACATCATAAAGTATATTGGATGTATGACATCAAGTTTATTCAACATTTTGATAAATTTGACATAAGAAAGGGTTTTTACAATGAAAAGAATACCAAGGGTAACAGGTCTAACCGCAATGATGGTAGAATATCATCAAACAGTAAGTCCAGAAATAAAAGATGTTAAGAAGAAGAACATCATTACTCATGTAGTAAATCAATGGGCACTTAATAATGGATTACTTTGTGGAGTAATCCATAATCCTTCATCATTAGCTTCATATCTGGGATGTGATATTGAAGATATCAATATGGTCCTAAGAGAAAGGTTATTAAATAATCGAATCTGGGATAAACAAAATCAAGAAGAGATATTAAATGCCATTACAGGTATGTCTATCAGTATGGCAATGGAAGATCGAATGGAAGCTGCTTCTCAAGTAGAAATATTAAAAAGATCCCAGGGAGATCACTATGTACCTTTCATATCTGCAGAACTTAGACAAGCTTTAGATTTGAAGATGAAAGCTGGAGCACAATTATCTTCAATGATTAAGAATATCATGGGTGGTACAACTAATGTCTTCAATATTAACAATCAAAGTTCTGCTGGAGTAATGGAACAAAACAACTTTGTTACTAAAGAAGATGCCCTAAAAATCTTAGAGGAAGAACATACTAAACAGAAAGAATCTTTTAATGAAAAGGATGCTAAATTCTTAGAAGAACATTATGAGTTAGATGCTTTGCCAGATGTATCTGCTAAGACTCAACAAGGATTAGATGTAACTAAAGAAGGTCTGGATGCAGTAAAGACAGAGCTTATTCAGATTACAGATAATTATAAGATACATAGGGAAGAACCTGAAGATGTGGATTTTCATGAGATCCGAAGAGAATTAGAAATGAACATAGATTCAGAAGACGATCCGGAAATGGACAACTATAATTAAATGTTTTACATACATCATTAACAAAAACAAATTTTGTTGTTTTAGCATTTTAGTAATTATGTTATGCGTTCAATGTTAACCTAAATCTTGATGCTCGTTTTATACGTTAATAATCTTATTATTCGACACTGGAACTGGGTAGTTGGGAAACTACCCTTTTTCGTAGATATCCAGCTACTCTTACCATCCTATTTAAATTTTGCGTATTAAATACAAATAAAGTATATTTGCAAATAAAATATTAATCATTAAAAAACAAAAACGATGACTCCATCACAGATTACATTATTCAGGGAACTGATAGATTCTACAGATTATAGAGTCTATGTAAAACTCAATGGAAAAAGAGAATTAGCTACTCAACTAAGAATTGGTTCAAAGAAATCTCAACCAATCCTTCAATGTTACAGCTTTTCATGCAATCCATATCAATTAACTACATCAATGGTTGATATCTACAAAGTGAGTAGACCTTTAAAATTCTTTTCATCTAATGGGAACAACACATTAAACTTTCAAGGATTAACCTGGCTTTGTATTAAACAAAGAGAAGTAAGGCCCGGAGATATCTTACTAGATGCAAAGAACTTAAAAGATACCTATTTAGCTACTACAATGGTATCAGAAGTAGATAACACAATCTTTGCTTTTTGCCCTATTCAAAAAGAAATCATCTCCTTGATATACATTGAAGATGTAGTGGCTATTAGGGCTGTTTTTTAAGCCCAAATTAATAATGTAAATATATTTGTATTTAAAATATAATGTATATATTTGCATTGTCGAATAAAAATAAAATTTATTAATCATTTAAATGCAATTACAAATATGATATCTGAGTATCAATTCAACAGTCAAGAAGTCTGCATTTTCCCTAAAGAGGGTGGAATTTACATTATCTCAGTAATTCGCTATTACTACACAAGGAAAAATCATTCCGAACCTAAACTTACAAGCGAATCAAATTGGAGATGGGAAACCAATTGCAAGGAACTTGTGCTCAAACTTCAATCTAATAACATTAGAACGAAGGCTTTTACTCAACAGCTAATTGTATTGGCTAAACAATTTGGAACATTAACTCATAAAAATTACACAAATCATGCTAAGGATTATATCAAACAGGGATTCTAATTCAGTTACAGTACAAGCTTTGGATAAAAATGCTCAAGAGATCCTATTAAGAGCATTCCCGGATGAATCAAGAACAGATTATACCGGACACTCATGGCATTTCAAGGATGCCTATGTATACTACGAGAATCAAATAGTAACCATAGTTTCTTCAAAAGATTCTAAGGATAAGTATCAGAAGAAGCTATTCGTTACTTCATTAGTTAACACAATAATCGAATTCAGATGAAAGTAAAACAATTCATAGGATTAATGATACTAGCTCTCTCCCCAATGGGAGCTGGTATCCTTTATGCTCTTTATCAAACAGAGTTTAAGCCAAATGCAAATCATGCTCACTACACTTGGCCTAATGGAGAAGTAAAAACAGAAAGAGAAGTAACTCTAACGGATGAAGAAAAGAGGCTCATAGTTCAAGATGGCATTTTAAAAGCATATGAATTACATACTGAAAGTATCATTATAAGATTAAAGGATGAGATTCAGATAATTAAGGATTCCGGAGAAAATTCTAGTGATATTAAATCTGGAAGACTAGAATATTTGCAACATAATTTAATCTATGCCACTAGAATTAAAAAACTTATCGAAAAGATGAGGACTACTGGATTAGATTATACAAAAGAAGTAGAAATCCAGGTAGAACTTCAAGAGAGAAATAGATATAATTATGAACAAGGTAAATATAAACAATCAAACGTATGCCAAAAAGAAATAAAATGGTAAAATTCCTCCAAGAGGTAAAACCAATCATAGAAGACATCAAAATCATGGGTTATAAGAACTCGACAAAGAACCTAATAGGTAAAATGGAGATTACACTTAATGTTGAAAACAAGGATGATCTCTTAGATCTTCAAGTTGAACATCTTCCCAATGTAGATAAAGAACATTTCGAATACAAGGGCAATGATTTAGTCCTTATCACAATGTACTTCAATAATTATGATGAAAGGAATACTTGGTCACAGCATTGGAAAGAATATCCTTCAATCGAATCCTTTTTAACAGGGCAAGCCTAACAAGCTTGCCTTTTTAATTTAATAAAAGAGTATGCAGTATTAAAAATAATATTTATATTTGCATTGTAATATTAATCATATAAAAATGCAATAACATGGAACCAAAAGAACTTATTTACAACGTTTACAAGGATATCACATCTATCAAAACAAAATTTGATGATGAGAACCTTTGGTGCAACCCATATAAAACAATCCAGGGATTAACTCCTATGACTCCTGGATATGTTATCTCAATGGAATATGCTCCTCACATTGACATAGAAGAATACTTTTCAGAAGAATTCATAGAGAAGCTCAAGCTTTGCTTCAAGAAATATCAAAAAGATGCAATCATTTGGATGGTAAATCATTCAAGTATATCTCAAGTAATGGTATACGTATATCCTTTACCAAATTATCTTAAGCAATCAACAGTTCTATTATCAAATCAATAAAAACATTCATCATTATGACAACAAAAGAAATCAAAAACTGGGAATGGATCAAATCAGTAGAGGTCCAATATATGGGATTCTTAACCCAATATTTAGAAACTGCAACCGATAGTAAGGGATTTGTTGAACTAATGAAACAACTTAGATTAGATGAAGCAATAGCTTACCTAAAAGATGACCTTGGAAAAGATAGTTCAGAACCAAGCTATTACAAATTCCGATTCTATACCAAAACAATGCAGTTCACAAAAGAAGAAGAGCTCTGGGAAGCTATTGATAAGGGTTCAATGTCTGGAATCGAACAACTAAAAGGAAAGGAATTACTGGATACCTTAGAAGCTCTAAGAACCATTCTCCATCCAACAGTAAGAGCATTACTAGAATCCTATACAATAGATATGGTAATGCCCATTACCAGGAATTATTTCCTTCTTATTGATAGAGAAACCCAAACAAGAAATTGAGCCAAGCACAGTAATATCTCGTATCAGATATCTGATGGAAGGATGTATAGACCATGAGCCAACATCACTACTCAAGGAATATCATATCCACCTAAACGCTCAACCAAAAGAAGGCCAAGAAAATCCTTCCATAATACAAATCATATTAATATCAAAGAAATTAACTACCATCACAATCAAATAATAATCATTATCCTTAACTATGAAAGGATTTACATTTCCCACCAACAAACACAATTTAAATCAAAGCTCATCATACTTCAAGGATAATAAAAGAATCCCTTACACTCATCCCAAAAAACACAAACAAAAAAGAAATCGAATAAATAAATCCCAGTTCTATGATATAAATAATTCAATAATCCCCATATCACAAGGATTATATACCCATAACCCCAAACAAACACATAAAAAAGAAAATAAAGGATTATCATAAGTCAATGATAATATATAAACCCATTATCACATAAAGCCAATGATCACATACAACAATCATATGAGATAATGAATATCCTTGATATTATCCTAGATCCCCAAAAACAACAAACATAAAATAAAAAATAACATAATCCTAAAGATAACAAATAAAGGATTATCATAAGTCAATGATAATATAATCCCTATCCTTATCGATAATATAATCCCTATCCTAGATCCCCAAAAAACAACATATAAAAAAGGAAATAACCAATGATAAAAGAAAAATCCTATATATAACCTACATACAAAAAAACAACATATAAAAAAGGAAATAATAAATAAAATATGAAATACATATCAAATATACTATCAAATAGAAGCTATATAACATGGGTATAACACGGGGGCGAAATTTACTCGATAGCACGAACATTAAATACGTATATCTAAACCATAGAGGTTTTCAAGTTTTAAGGCCCTAAAATTTGCATACGTGTTGTGTACATTTTTTCGAAAAATTAGGTCTGGGATTTGAGGATTTAGGGCCTTTTTTACCCTAAAACGTCAACTTAGCTCACTTTTAGCACTTTTGACTTTTTTAACCCATTTTTTACAAACATATCCAAAACATATCCAAAACTGTACTTTTTTTCGAGCACAAGTTAAAAATAGCCGGCTTTAGAAAAAAATATCAAACTCTCAACTTCAAGATTTTAGGATAAATTTTAGGGTTATCTATGGATAAATTAAAATCACAATCGAAGCTAAAAATAATGTCTTTTATTTATTAATCTAGAACATAATAGAGGGGAATCTTTCTAGTTACTTAGAATTAAAGTAAAATTTACTAGAGGTATGTTAAATTAAATATTTAATCGAAAGTCTGGGATTATGATAAAATTCGATGATTATTATAAAATGATTGCCTTGAATCTGATGATTTTAATAAATTTGGTTCAATGATTCGATGATTTTAATAAATTTGGTTCAATGATTCGATGATTTTTTATTAAATCCTTGATCTAGGATAATGATTTTTTATTAAATCCTTGATCTAGGATAATGATTTTATTATAATCCTTATTATTATATTATATATAATATATAGGATTATGTTCTGTGTTCTGAGATTATTATAATCCTTGATTCGATGATATGTTATATTAATATGATATTATATGAGCTTTGTGTTTTCTTTTGTAGGATCTGTTTTCATAGCTCTTATTATATTATTATATAATATAAGGGATATGATTATAATCCTTGATCTGTGATCCGATGTTTTATATTATATTATTATATATATGATTATTATTAATTTTGATAGAAGCTTGTTTTTTGGGCTATATTGGAGCTATGTTGATTTTTTTAGGGCCTTATTATATACTTATTATATATAATATATATTATATTAGGATTAGGGATTTATTCGATGATCCTATGTACATTGTGTTCAAGGATATTTTTATTTTTCGATGTGTTTTTGGGCTAACCAAGAGGGTATGTGATTTTGGTCAAGGCTTTAAGAATAATATAATAAGGCCTTAGATCATTGTGTCCATTTAATTCGATGTAAGGATTCAAGGCCTTATTATATACCATAGAGGGCCCTAAGTTTAAATAATCTTTCGAAGTGAGCCTTGAATCAGAGCCCAAATTTTATATGCGTATTATATTATATATAATATATAATGATTATATTTGCATTGTAATATTAATCATATAAAAAATTATTGCCCTATGAACACAACAGATCAGTTATTTAATAACACAATCCTATTCCAGGATACAGAGAACATTGAAGGAACAGTAAAAAATGTTTATCTGAGACAATTCTTTTATGAATCCTTAGGAATGGATGATCCTAGAGGTTATAATCTTTGGTCAAAGATTTTTAATCGCTTTTCTAAAGTTGATTCTAGTATGGTTCGAATTTTACCTAATGATCCTGAGAAATTAGTTTGGTTCTTAGAATTATCGATTACAGATAACAGAGACCAAATTATATCAGAGAATTATGATAAGGCATTATCCTTCTATAAGGAAACATTAAATGAAATCCAGGATTACCTTGACCTATCTAATGCCTTTCAATATATAGGATTGGGTAATACGAAATTATATATCACATTCATAGCTGAAATTTAATGCTAGCCTGTTCGATACATCGAATACTAATTATCTTATGAAAATAAATCTTAATCATACTCAATAGGAATATTACTCTAATCAAATCTGTATAAGGTAGCTCGCTTGGGATAAGTAGGCTACCTTTTTTATTTGTGTTCTTTTATCTCTTTACTTTGTAAAACCTGCTAGCTAAGGCCTTAATTCTTTGAGCCCATCCTACTTTCAGGATATCTTTATACGATATATTATATAAAACCTGCTAACCAAGCGTAAGGCCCTGTAAGCCCAAAAGGCCATAATAATCTCCATTGATGGCCCTAAATAAAGGCCTTCAAAAACCAGCCAACTAAGGCCTTGATTTTTTAGGCAGGTAGGTAGGTAATGATGAAGGAAGGGTGATGGTGAGCAATGATATTTGAATAAATAAAATCTATTTGTTTAATAGAAAAATTCAATAAAATTTTTTCTCAAAATATTTTTGTATTTAAAAAATCTATTGTATATTTGCAATACAGAAAAACAAATAAAACGTATCACTTTAAAAATTAAAAATCATGAATGCAAATGTAAATGAAAATGTGTTAGTAAATGAAGTAAACAACAATGTAGAAAATACTGCAAAAGTTGAAAAAAAGAAAGCACAAAAAACAACTGCAAAAAAGAGCACAAAAAAAGAAAGTGCAAAAGTAGAAAAAAAAGAAATAGAAAAACTTTCTTTTTCCAAACTACTCGAAACATTGGACACAACGGGATTGCATACCAGTTCAGGTTTAAAGAAAGAGAATCTATATAACTCTTCCATTTATGCGGATTGCTTAACTGATAAAGATAAAAAGTCTGTTAGACGTAAAATTCGTAATCTTTTGGACAATTTTATAGGAAGCATTATTCGTTCAGAAAAGAATAAAACAATTTGCGAAAATCATTGCAAACAATTCAAATTATTTTATGAACAAGTTTATAGAATAAATGATTTTTCTGTAGAAAGTTTAGTTTCTAATAATACAGATGAATTAAAAAAAGAGAATTTAAAGAAAATGCTTGAAATTGTAAAAAAGAATTTGAAATGAAAAAAGAAAAAATAAAAGAGTGCATAATATTTGCACTCTTATTCCTTATATATATTTGGTGTTGCTGCAATTCATAATAAATAATAAAGAGAGTATATTTTTTGTCCCCTATAAAATATACTCTTTTTTTGCTTTAATGGGCAACCCTACCCCTTTAGGATTGCCACAACTTTTTTCTGAAAACACAATAAGGGAAATCCCAGAATCTTCGAAGAATACAATCATGGTTCCTTTAAAAATCATATAGGATTTTTCAATAAAGCTAATAAGGGAAATCCTTTAAAACTGAGCCAAGATTTTTCGATAAAGCCTATAAGTGATTTCCTTGAGATCCTGTGCCTCTGAAATTTACATATGATTTTATCGAAACGTTAATAGGGGATTTCATTTAAATCTTCGAATTATATTACCCTTACATATCTTTTGTATTCATATTGGATTTTTATGATGTTATTCTTTATTTCATTTGTTTATCCTTTATTGGGATTCAAGGTTTACTCTCTTATTATTTATCATCTTAGGATTTTCTTTTTTCATTTTATATTTGTTGTTTGGGGACTCTTACAAGAAAGGCCCAAGATATTTTTTATCCCAGGCCTTTATTATTAATCACTAAGGATTTTTTAATTTACTGGGCTCTCTCCAACTTTTAATGCGTACCCAGTAAATGAGAAATTATATCTACCAGTATTAACTGCAGTGATATTTACACTTTCAAGAAATAATACGTTTTCTACCCAGGGGTATCCATTTTTCATATCGGTTGAATTACCGTATTCAGAAAAGTATGAAAATAAATCTTTTGATAAATTATAAATACATAATCCATAATTGTTATCAATGGATATAGTATATATTGCGATTACTACCAGATCGCCTTTATGGAAGCTTCCATTGATTTCATCTAAAGCTGATTGGATACTGTCTAAATTGCAATTGACTTTTATGGAGTCTGTGAATTTATTTGGAGCCATAACCATCCTTCTAGTGGTTTTATTAGTATCCAAGTCGGTACTAAAGATAGAACCTTTTCCTATTAATTTTTTGTACTTATCTCCAGATGAGATTCTTTCGATTCCCAATCTTAGGGCTTCAAAGGATGGCCGAGATCCTGGGTCTACTCCTTTATTTTTCAGAGCATCCCTTAAACTTGTTTTTGCTTCATTGATACGTGATGTTAATGATTGAATTCTTTCTTTCAATGTAGGCATAATGTGCAGGAATTAAAAATTAATGATGAATATTAAAAGATTAATAATGAGAGAAGATAAAGAAGTTTTTTTGAATTTTTTATGACTTTCTCTTTGTTAATATTTAATTGTTATAGGATATAAGTACATGGTTGCCTTGGAAGGTTAATTTAGTTCCCTCCAAGTATGCTGAGTAGATTCCAGATGAAAATGATAATGATACTTTTGGCATTACTGGGATTTCGATATCATTAATCCCTTGAGTAATCCGATCCCAGGTTGGGCTTATTGGTACACTTACACCTTTATTGGATAATACAGATCCCAGTGATGTTTTTGCATTACTGATTTGTAAAATTAGGGCTTCAATTCTTGATTTGAGTGACATATCTGTGATGTATTAAAGTTAATATAGATAAGATAGTATCTTATAATATTAATCATTAAAGCAATAATACAATGAGTTTGATTACAGGAATTCGGGATCAAAAAGATCACATTACACAAGTAAAAAAGATGATAAAGTATTCCCAAAAGAGAAATATGCGAATAGGCACAATAAAAAAATCCCTATCTACTTTCTCAAGCAAATAGGGATAAAAACCTGACCCATAAATAAGAGTCCGCGATTACGTTTTTTTTGATTACGCTGAAAAAATCAATTCTCAATTTTAAAAAACATTTACCAAAACCTATTCGTTTATAGTTTCCTTCTGTAGACTTTCCAATAACTCATTCAATTTCATAGAGTAGCCATCTAATTCTTCTGTAGAATATGAATTATTAGGGATTCCCTTTTTAAAGTTTTCTAGTGCACTCTGCAATTTAGAAGCAGTATTTCCTAAGCAATATTCTTTCCAAATTCTTTTAGATTCACTTCCATGAACCAATATTGTGAACTGGGTTCCTTTTAAATTTAAAGGGGTCAAGGATTTAATCTTTCGATCATATTTGGGATTTACTGATATTCCATTCGAAAGTAAGGCAGAATTTTTATTTACATCGATTACCTTACAGAGTTCACAATGTGATGGACCTTTGATTAAAACCTCTTGATCTTTGGATAACAATTTGATGTTTTTATCCTCTTTTTTAACAGATTTCTTTTTCATGTGATTAATTTTTGATTGTGATATTGTATAGTAAACACATGATTCTACAGGGTATGAGCAATACTAATAGCATTTTTCATATACAAAACATATCAAATATGAAGCAATATAAAGTTTTGGGAGTATGCAATGGTCAAGGCATAGGATTATTCCCATTTAAAGGTGACAAAAGGTTCAAAATCTTAGGTAATTTAGAGGTTAGAGGAGTGTATTTTACTCCAAAAAATGAACAATGGATAGATAATTTCCCAGGTATACCTCTTTTCAGGGATTTAAAGCGATGTAAAAATTACCTTGAAGGTAAAAAAGTACACATAATTATCGGTAATCCTTCCTGTGGAGGACAATCTATACTCAGAATCAGTAGAAAAAAGGATTTTAAATCTACCGAAGAGCAAAAGGCAGACCCTACAATGGTAAATTTTATTGAAAGTGTTCATCATTTTAAACCTCATGTATTTTTATTGGAAAATTTACCCAAATTGCTAGAAGTAATCCCAGAAAATCAATGGGAAAATGAAATATTCCCAGATTATAACCTGGTTTTTCACAACCATTCAGTTTCAGAATGGGGCAATTCTCAAATATCAAGGAACAGATTAGTAATAATAGGAGTAAAAAAGAGCTCTCTTTTATTCGAATTGGAGCAATTCCTTTTTGTTAAACAAATGAAAGCTCTTAGGACAACGCAAGATTTATTATTTAATCTTCCAAAGGATGGTAATATAATCGAGGATTTGGATAAAATCGTTTCAATGTTTCACCCAGACGATAAAAATAAAACCAAATTATCCCTGAAACAAGTACAAAGATTATGGACAAATGAGTTCAGGGATGAGTGGAAATGGCCTTGGGTTAATTCTAAAGGGTCTAGAGGAACATTACCCGGTGTATATAGAAATAAACCGAATGGTTATCCAATGACCGCTAGGAAAGCGGATAGACAGTTTAAATGGAATGGTTTACCAATGTCTCCAAGAGAACTTGCAAGGATAATGGGAATCTCTGATAAATTTAAAATTCACATCGAAGAAGATAGGAAAAATTATTGGATAAACAAGGGAAGGTTAATTGTTACTCAGACCTTCCCTTATGAAATAGGATTATGGTTTAAAGAATGCCTATTAAACCGTTAACAACATTCTACCTCATGTTTCCAGAGTAAAAGAAGTTTCCAATAGTGGTCCAAATCAATATTTGGATTCCCTTTTGAAACCAAAGGTTCAATGTAATCAATAGCTTCGTTTAATTTGGAAGATAATATATTCTGAGATTTAATTACCTTGTCCATTAAAACTTTTTCTTCATCTTCACCTCTAGCAAGATTTAAATTTGCTAACTGAAGAAACATAAAAGATTTCGAAAGTTCATATACTTTTCTTCGAATGATAATGGATTCTTTTAATAATTTTTCCTCTTTCAATGATGATTTATCTTTTTTCATGATGTTGAAATTTTATGTTTGATGTGACATAGTAGTACTTAAATTTTCAAGGCAATATATTTTGGAACCTTCTATATGGATTATATTATATATTCTGGCCAATAGCCAATTGCTAATTGATAATTGATAATTGGCCAATTGATAAATCCTAAATCCTAAATCCTAAATGGTTAATGGTTTAATGGTAAAACCTAAATGGTAATAAACAATAAACAAAAACTAAAATTGGAAACTCGGTTTACGAGAAATTTCTTTGTAACTTGTTGAATTCCAATTAATTAGATGCCCTAAAACTGGGAATTTGTATTTAACAATTCCGGGATTTTTTCCTACACAACTCGCTGATAATGAACGACTCCTGAGGTAGAAAATCAAAATCCTGGAGAATCCCAGAATTGTTAAATCCTGTTAAAATTAAAAATCACATAAAATTATCACAATCCTATGAAACACAGAGATGAAATTTTTTCATGGGTCATGGCAATCCTAATTTTATTTTCAATGATTGGGGTTTCCTGGGTGACCTATAAAATCACAAAACGAAAATTTAAAAAGGAATCATCGAATAATTTCGAAAACCAAAAAACAGACACAGTTTATATCCCAGAGATTTTTACAATCCCTGAACCTTTCGAAATTATTATGAATCCTTCAAAGGTTGAAATTTATCGAAAGGATACAACTTCAAAGTATAATGAATTTTCCCTGCGGGAAAAAGATTTGGTGTTGTTCACACCAAATCGATTAGACAGCTTGATTATTGATTTGAATTATTTGAAGAATCTTCCAATGAATCCAAAACTATTATCACTTGATTTGAATCAAAACCAGTTGAGCTTGGGATTATTGGATATTAATGGGATCACGTCTAGAATATCTTATCCATTAAACCTTCAGAATTATTCCTATAGGTGGAATGGAAATTCTTTAACAAGCAAAAAACAGCCAAATTTTAAATTTTATCCAACACTTGGATATCAATATCGAATTTTAAATAATTTTCATGACATTGATCTCAAGTTAAATTTCAAGACTAAGGGATTTAATTACGAACTTGGGCTAAACGGATTTTACTATCCCAAATTCAAGAGTGATCCTGGATGGGATATCACAATCGGTTTAACCTATGATTTTTAAAAGAAGAAAAGAAAATGGCGAAAAAGGAAATAGATACCTCTCATCTGAATGCTCAACAATTTAGAGAATTGGTTCAAGTACAAAAGGATGTCTTTTACTTCTCAACATTTGCTTATGTGGTTCACCCAGTAAGAGGTAAAACAAGGTTCCTTTTATACCCATACCAAAAATCAGTACTGTATTGCTTCCTAAAACATCGATTTAATATCATCCTAAAATTCAGGCAAGCGGGGATCACAGAATTGATTTCTCTTTATTGCTTATGGCTAACGATGTATCACCCAAACAAAAAGGTGAATATCATCTCCATCAAGGATTCTGTAGCAAAGAAGGTTTTAAAGAAAATCAAATACATGTACAAGAATCTCCCAGAGCACTTAAAAGTTCCCATCATAAATGGTAGAATGGGTGAGCTGGGAACAGCCTGTATAACAGGCGATACCATGATCCTTGGTACTAAAACTGATTTCCCAATTCAATCCATAGCTCCATCTGAAAAGGGTTATTTAGATGTATCGGGTTTGAATATAAGGGTTCTTACAGAGAATGGTACTTTTGAAAGGATTATGAAAACTTTCAATAAGGGTAAGCTAAAAACTTACACAATTGTAAATGATCGCGGGTTAACCCTGAGATGTACTCCAAAACATAAATTATTAACTACCAAAGGTTGGAAAACTGTAGGAGAGATCCTTAAAAACAATCTAACAGTGATTTTTAAGGATACCAAAGAACTTGTAAACTTAGCTCCACCAAAGGTAGAGAAACCAGTTACGGAGGAGATAAGAGAAACTAACATACCAGGGTATTGGGTATCCAATCTTGGTAGGGTGTTTACTACTAAAACCAAGAAAGGTAAAGGTCACGGTAGGGATGGTATAAATCCCTATGGGACAGAACTAAGGGTAATGGTTACTATGGTTAATCGACATGAGAGGGTCAAATTAACATACAAAGGTTCTCGTCAAGTGTATTCTGTACATAGATTGGTATGGGAAGCTTTTAAAGGACCTATCCCCGAAGGGATGATTATTGACCATATCAATGGTAATGGTTGTTGTAATTGGATAACTAACTTGCAAGTGATAACCTATTCTGAGAATACCAGAAGGGCTTTTACTATGAATAGAGTCTTAAAACAGTCTGTTCATCAAACAGAGACATTATCATATAAACAGATAGGTCGAGTAAAAGAGCTTCTAAAAAGGGATAAATACCTAAATAGAGAAATAGCCAAACGAGTAAGTGGTGGAGATAAAGACCTATTGGATCAGAAGAAAGTATCTCGTATCAGTAGGGGAAAAAATTGTAGTGATATATATATCAGTAAGATAGCTAAGGTAGATACTACCCTAGAAACCATATATGACATGGAGGTAGAGAATTACCATAGTTATATAACTACCAATGGGTATATAAATCATAATTCTATGATAGAGTTTATCAATGGCTCTTTTATAGAATCCATCCCAACCTCGGAAGAAGCAGGACGTTCAGAATCTCTTTCTTTATTGGTAATCGATGAAGCTGCAATTGTAAGATGGGCTTCTACGATTTGGGCAGCAGCAGCTCCTGCAATTTCCACTGGTGGGAGTGCTATCCTAAATTCAACGCCCTATGGAATTTCTGGCTTCTATCATTCAAAATGGGTTGAAGCGATTACAGATTCTGATTCTCCTTTTCACCCTATTCGATTATATTGGAAAATGCACCCAGAGCGAGATCAGAAATGGTACGATACAATGTCCAAAGCTTTGGGCCCAAGAAGAACTGCCCAAGAAATTGATGGTGACTTCCTTTCTTCCGGTAGTACTGTATTTGATCTTACAGATATTAAGGCAATCGAAGATACCCTATCGGAATACCCAGTAATCGAAACAAGGTTTAATGGCCAGTTAAGAATCATGGATAAACCAAAACAAAGTGTAAGATACTTTATTGGTGCTGACGTTGCTACGGGACGTTCTAATGACTACTCAGCTTTTACTTTGGGTGATTCTAATGGAGAAGAAGCGGCAGTATTTAAAGGGAGAATCCCAGTAGAGAAATATGCTAAAATCTTGGGCAACCTGGGAAAAGAATTCAATTGGGCAACAATTGCCCCTGAAACTAATGATATTGGTTTGGCAGTAACAACTTTACTTCAAACCGAAGGATATCCTCAATTGTATTATCATAAAAAGCTTCTCAAAAAGAAAGGAAAGTCAAGGCCAGAAGTAGAACAATATCCCGGATGGATAACCACATCTAAGAACCGATCCCTAATCATTGATGGATTGGAAGAAGATATCAGAAAAGATAACATTACAATTAAGGACCCATTTTTTGTTCAAGAGGCTTATACCTTTATCTATGATTCAATAGGCAGGCCAGTAGCAATGGGTAAACACAACAGAAACAATCAAACCTCAGACATTGACATGGATGGGGAAACCTATTCGGATGATAGTATTTTTGGTAAAGCAATATACAATCATGTGAGGAAGAATTACAAACCTTCATTGATAATTCAACCTAAATAACAAAATATATGGTATTACAATCAATTGGGAATTGGTGGTTAAACTTAATTGGTGTTCGGAGGGATGATTCGAATGCCTATAAGGATAAACCAAAGTCTGACCCCAATCCAAGAACCACAGCCCCTATCCCACCAGGTAGGGTTTCTGTGTCTAATGATACTACTGATATGTTATCTGTATTAAAGGGAGAAGCTGACTTTGTTACTCCTTCTTTTCGTACAGAAATCATCCCACTTATCAGAAGTCTTTATAAAGTTAACCCAGATGTAGGTATAGCTGTTCAGGATATGTTTAAGTTGGGAAATACGAAACATTTTATCGAATTCCCACATAATACTCCGGAAGAAGCTTTAAAAATGAGGAAGCATCTCAGGGATGTTTCTAAAACCTGGTCTAATTATACAGCAGGTATCTTTGGCTTAGTAAACAAGATGTTTGTTCAAATGCTTGTTTCTGGTGCCATGAGTATGGAAGCAGTACCAAAAAAAGACCTATCTGGGATTGAAAGCATTATCTTCATTAAACCAGAGGACATTGTATTCCAAAGAGATCAAAATGGTAAATATCGACCCTACCAATTGAACAAAACTTGGAATCATGGTAAATCAGAAAGGTTAATTGAACTTAACCTAAATACCTACATCTACCTTTCAATGTTCAATGATACTGATGAACCTTATGGGATTCCAACTTTCATGGCTGCATTGGATTCATTAAAGACCCAATCAGATATGAAAATTAATACCAAGCATATTATGGAATTGGTTGGTATGATGGGATTCTTAGAAGCCAAAATGGCAAAGCCAGATATATTACCAAATGAAAATCCTAAAGCCTACGAAGCCCGATTAAATCGAATGCTTCGGGAGTTAAAGGTTAACACAAGGGAAGGATTAAAAGATGGTACTGTAGCTGGCTTTATCGATGATCATGAATTCAAGTTAAATTCCACTACCAAGGATATGGGTAACTTGGATAAACCCTGGAACATGAATCAACAATCAGTGGCTAATGGTTTGGGTATTTCTGGTTCTCTTATTGGGGTATCCAATGATAACAAAACAGAGGGTGGAACAAGTATCATGTTCTCCAAAATGATCTCTCAGCTTGCGAATTTACAGGAATTTGCAGTTTATGCTCTTGAATTTATCTATTCACTAGAATTGAGATTAGCTGGACTCCCGAATAAAGGATGTAAGGTTAGATTCTTTACTTCTACGATTAATGATGAAGTCAAAATTCAACAGGGTAAAGAGTATAAGATTCGTAATCTTAATTCTCTATATGCAGCTGGTATCATTAGCCAAGATCAATATGCCTTCGAAATGGGTTATGAAAAGCCCAATGAAAAGGAACCCAGAGTTCCATTAAACAAATTAGAAGATGGTGATGATGGGGCTAAAAAACAGAAAAGGGAAGCTGACAAGGATAAATCCGATAGATCACAAAGGGATAAGTCCAAAACAGTTCCTAAACGAAAAGATGGTGACACTAAAGAAAGGTAAATATTATGGGACAATTTAAAAAAGGGAAACAGGATACCATAGTAATTGGAGAAGGCCATTCTCTAATGCTTGGGCATATGCCAAACTCGATTCCTTCAGATGCCTATTCAGAATTAAACTTTGGCTTAAACAAGTCAGGGATAGAGAGTTATGGTTTTTGGAGTAATTCCATTAATTATAACACATTTTATCCAGGAGTAACCCAAGAGGAATTTATGCCTAAGGATACTGATTTCATTGAACCCGTTTATCGATTGCTTTCCGAGGTAATCGTAAACAAAGAATGGAACCCAGTAGACTTCAGTCGTAATGGAGCATTAAAAGCTTCATTAAAAATGTTGGTAGGGCAAACAGTTAACTGTGATCATTCAACTGATGTAGCAAATGCAATCGGTAGTGTAAAACAAACCTTCTGGCAAGAATCATTTAAACAGGATGGCATCGTAATCCCTGCGGGAATTAACGGAGTATTAAAAATTGATGCTAAGGCAAATCCCAGACTTGCTAGAGGAATATTAATGGACCCACCAAGCATTCATTCCAATTCAGTATCTGTAAGATTCATTTGGGATAAATCACATCCGAACTTGGATGAAGATGAATTCTGGAGTAAATTGGGTACATACGATGAAAAGGGTAATCTGATTTGTAGAGTAGTAAAGGAAATCGTATCCTATTACGAAACCTCTCTGGTATCTCACGGAGCTGACCCATTTGCCCAGAAAATCGATGAAAATGGGAATATCAATGATCCGAAATTTGCTTCGAAACAAAGTTACTCGGCAAACAGAGGTAATGATATCGAATATTATTTCATGGATTATAAAAAACTCATAGATACTGAGAGTATTAACAATACTACGGTATTTAATATGAAATCTGATAATTCATCTGATCATTCAAACAACAAAAATTCTATCAATATGAAAGAAAAGGAATTGCTTGCCCTCTTAGTAGGTACAGGGATGTTAACACTTGCCGAGGGCAAGGAAGTTAACCTTGACAACGTTAAAGAGGCAGTTACTTCATTGGTAGCTTTGAAAAATTCTTTAGAAACTCAGGTAGAGGAATTGAATAATTCCAAAACTGGTTTGGAATCCAAGGTTACTGAGTTAACTGCTAAGGTAACTGAATTGGAAAATGCAGCTCAGGTTAACAAAGTAATGGCAGAACTGGGAGCCAATTATTTGAAGAGTTTGCAGGAAAGCACAGTAGAAACTTACAAAAAGATCTATGGTGAAAAGGCTGATGAAGCAATTGTAACCTTGATCACAGGAACCTCCGATGTTGCTCAGCTAACTGCATTAAAGAAAACTTATGATGCAGAACTGGAAAAACAGTTCCCTTTAACTTGTTCTGCATGTGGCTCTCACGATGTAACTAGAGCTTCTTCTCAGGCTGAGGATGAAGAAGGTACTACCTCTACAGACAAACCCAAATCACTTCAGGACATTGCTCGCAACATAGCAAGCAACAAAAACAAAGGGTCAATCATTTTTAAATAATCTCTAAACTAAAAGTCAATCAATATGGCAGACTTCACTAAATTCGGAGGAACTACTCCTCGAGTGGTGATTTACAAAAGTGAATCCCACAAATTACATCAGGCATTCCCTGTTAAAGCTCCCGTAAAGATTTATGCTGGAAACCCGGTAGCAATTACCGCTGAGGGTACAATTGAATTGTTGACAAAGAATAACGAAGCTAACTACTTGGGAATCGCAGTTACCGATAACAATAACCCAGCTTACAAAGAATCAGCAAATGCAGGTTCCGTGGAAGTAACAGTTGCTGTTCAGGGTTTCATGATTATCAATGCAATCTCAGAAGCCGCTTTAAGTGCGGGTCCAGTAGAAATTGGTACTGGCATGGATGCTACTAACCATTTCACTAAGTTCAAAACTTTCACTCAGGCTGGTGCTGATGCTGCAACTCGTCCCGTGAATTTTATCTCCCTGACAAAAGCTTCAGCAAAAGATGAATTGATTCAGGTATTATGCAAATAACAAAAAGAACAGAAAGATATGTCTGAAAAAAAATTAATGAAAGAAAACTTGCTCAAGGAATTGCCCGAAATGGGAAAAAATCTTGATGCAATCAGAAAAGGTACGAATACCGAATTATCTGCCGATATCTCCATGGCAGAAGTAGTAAACGAACGATATGGGGTTTCAATGGATCAGTATCTCTCCATTTTGGGTATTGATACAAGAAAAGATACATTGCAGAACCTTTTCACAATGCCAGATCAGTCAGTTCGTTGGGTAGTTCCCGAAATTATCCGTGCTGCCATCACATTGGGTCTTCGTCAGGCTCCATTCTATCCGAACATCATTGCTGGTGATCAACCGGTAAATGGTTTGCAGGTAACTATGCCGTACATCAACATGTCTGATGCTGCTCCGGCAAGAGTAAACGAAGCTGAAACAATTCCGTTGGGAACAATCTCTTACGGACAGAAACAAGTTTCTATCTTCAAAATCGGTAAGGGTATCAAAATTACTGATGAAGTTAAAAACTACGTTTCTCTGGATGTGATGGGAATCTTCCTTCGTGACTTCGGTATTCAGTTGGGCTATGCAATGGATAACCTTGCAATCGACACTGGTATCAATGGTGACAAAATCAATGGCTCAGAATCCGCTCCAGTTATCGGAGTAGGTACAACTTCAGAAGGTATCCAATATCGTGATTTGCTTCGTATTTGGATTCGTGGTTCTCGTATGGGCCGTAACTTCACATCAATGATTGGAGGAGAAGACGAAGCATTGGATATCCTTGATTTACCCGAATTCAAGGTAAGATCTAACGGTACTACAGAAGCTACTCTGAATCTCCATACTCCAGTACCTAACCGTGCAGACTTCTGGATTCATGGTGGTATCCCTGCAAATCAGTTGATGCTTATCGATAAAGCTGCTGGTATGATTAAGCTTACTGCTCAGCCTCTGATGTTGGAATCCGAAAGAATCGTTTCTAATCAGACTGAAGCTATGTATGCTTCTCTTACTACCGGCTTCTCAAAAATGTACAGAGATGCAATCGTTATGTTGGATTCCAGCAAGGCATTCTCTTCCAATGGATTCCCAGAATATATGAACCTGGATCCTCTGATGTCAGTAAATCTGGAGTAATTTCCTTTTTCTTCGGTCTTTTTCTATCTCATCCCAGCTCATACATTTTCATGGGCTGGGATTTATCACATAACAACATATAAAAATAATTTAAAATATGAAGTATTTGAAATTAGGCGATAACGCAACCTCATTCTATGATATGGGGACTGGCCTTAAAATTTCCGGTAAAGATGTAGTTGCTGTAAACGAAGCCTACATTAATCAAGGTAAAAGAACAAGAAGAGCTCTTCAGGGTGGTCATTTGATTTATGCAACCAAAGAAGAGTATGAAGAAGCTAACGGTGTAAAGGCAGAATCCGAAAACAACACCGTAGAAAGCCTTTCAAAGAAATTCTATAATCTCTACCAGTCTGGGAAATCAACAAAGGAATTAGCTGATGCTTTCAATAAAGCTCAGTTGGTGAAGATTGCTGAAGCTGCAGAATTGGAAGTAGAAGATGCAGATACAAAATCCAGTTTGGTAGAAGCCATCATCGAACAGATCGAATCCACCGATGAGGAAACTGATGAAGAGTAAACCCCTCTCAACATACTCAATATAAATTCATAATGGGGCGAATGCCCTAAAAGTCCTAAAAATATGGTAACAAATTTTTCATTCCAAAAAAACGGGTTATCAGTATCTTTTAGAGACCTTTCAACCGGAGTCCCAGATGGTAGTACATATCACTGGGACTTTGGCGATTTTAAAGGGTCCGAAGAGAGAAATATTACCCATGAATATGAAAGCTCTGGGTTTTACATAGTGACCCTTAAAATCACAGCTCCTGCAGTTGGAGAAGAAGAACCTCAAGTAGGTGAAAAACAATTAAGGTTAGGAATCAGTGATATGTCCAAAACACAACTCTCAGATTCAATATATAACCTTATCAATTCCTATATCCCAGAAAGTTTACTTCCTTACCTTTCAGATATCGACAAACAAGCCTACATCGAAAAATGGCAATTATATATCCAACCTCTTGTTTGTCGACCCTGTGGAAAAGAAATCCCATTAGAAGAATATAACAATGAGCTTGCTTATGAAGCTCTAGAAAACCAATTAATAATGGAGTTATCCGCATATGACTTCCTTACAGTGGGAATCATCAATATGATGAGATCAGCTACGGATATAATCCAAAACGAAACAAACAGCTCAACACAAAAACCTGGAGAAGGTGAAGGTGGAGAAGCTAATGCAAACCAAAGAGTAAAGGCAATCACAACAGGCCCAACAGAAGTTCAATTCTACGAAGGATTATCTGGAGATTCAGCATCATCTTTGGCTAAAACAATCACAGGAGCATTACAACCAGGTGGAGTAATCGATACATTAAAAGCTAACCTATGTATGCTTGCGGGAAGGTTATGTATTTATCTCCCAATCTGTAATCAACCCAGAACAACTAAAGTTCCTAAGGTTGTTAATCGAAGAAAACCAGGACCAATCGGAGGTCCCAATCCAATCAGTATATTAAATCCTTCAAACATTTAAAGCTATGAGTGTATTTATTGGATATCCCAGTTTCATGGCATATCAAATGATGAAAGGTAAAAAAGGTAATAATGATGGCTTTCCATCTATTCCTGGCATAGTAGCCAGATATTCTGCCTCTGGTCTTACTAATGAGCAGATGGTTACCAATCCTGTATGGGTTGATAAGACGGGTAATGGGCATGATTTACAGATGAAGAACTTTGCATGGGGTGGAATGTCCGGAGTTGGCGGGTATGTGGATAATTGGATTAGTTCTGCTGATTGGGGTATAAACAACTATTGGGTAAATAGTCATACAGATCACAAATTGCAATTTATTACAGCAAGTACAGTTGTTCAAGTGAAATCAAAGAATATTTATAATGCAGAAAATGTATATAAAAATATTTTAAAGGTAAATGGATTAACTGAAGCAGTAAATAAAGGATCTGCAAGAGGTTTAAGAATAAGTGCTACAGATTCTATAACGTCAAAAGAAATTAAAACATTTTCTTTTGATACCGATGGTGTTATTCAAATATCATTTGATGATGTATTACAAGATTATTATGTAAATTATTTTGTTAATGGTAATAATACTAATGATATAGACATTACCATCGAACAACTTCCCCTCTACCCCGGTGCACTCGTCTTTGACGGAGTAGACGATTACGGTGTTTGTGAGAATTTCC